>FWPV01001692.1_pt1 | contig 59021 bp, 54 predicted proteins | sample 2228371 | NCBI WGS metagenome assembly FWPV01 (sample SAMEA103939776, study PRJEB20133) | metagenome
CTACGCCGCCCTGCCCGGCGGCGACCGGGGGGAGAACCTGGCGCGGGCCATCGAATGTTACACCGAGGCGCTCAAGATCGAGCATTTGCCGCCCCAAGATGAAGCTATGTACCGTCGCAACCGTGCCAGCAGCCTCATCCGCCTGGACCGCCTGGATGAAGCGGAACAGGATTGTGTGCAGGCGCGCGCCCTGGCCCCCGATCACGCCTACACCCACGATCGCTGGGGAAACCTGGCCTTTGCCCGCGGCGACTATGCCGCCGCTGTGGAGCATTACACCGCCGCCATTGACCGCCAGCCGGAGGCCGGTTTCTACTTTGACCGTGGCCTGGCTTACCTGGCCCTGGGCCGGCCGGATCAGGCTCTGGCCGATTACCAGGCCGGCTTTGCTACCGCCGAGCCTGCTACCATCCGCGAGGCGTTCGAGGAGTTGAACGAGTTTGCCGCCGACCACCCGGATACCCCCGGCCTGGATGCCCTCCGCGCCGACGAGCACTTTCAGGCGTTGGTCGGGCCGGATAGCGGCGGATAAAAGCGGGCAAGCGGATGGGCCACCCCCGCCCTCCGCTCCACGTCGGGCCCCCCCTCTCCCACATTTGAGGCTGCTGAAAAAGTCCTGGAGCTTCACCGCAGAGGCACAGAGGACGCGGAGAATCTGATAGCCATTGCCTTAAAAACTCTGCGCCCTCTGCGTCTCTGCGGTGGAAATTGGGAGAGGGGGCCGGGGGGTGAGGGCTGGCTACTGGCCCAATCCCCAATTTTGCCCGGCGGGCTGCCTGTGCTATACTTGGGTCCATGTTGGACAACCCATTGCAGCAACCGTACACACCGGAATTCGTCGCGGCGCGGCTCCAGAAGGCCGGGGTATGGCGTGCTATCAGGCGAGTGGCGCAAATTTTGAGCCTCCTGATCGTCGGGCTGTGGTTCCGCACCCTGGACCGCTGGCGGTGGACCTATCGTCGGGGGGAGACGGTGGAGGACCGACAGCGCCGCCGCGCCGCATGGCTGCGCGACCGGCTGATCGCCCTGGGGCCGGCCTTTGTCAAGGTCGGCCAGACCCTGGGCACCCGTCCCGACCTGCTGCCCCTGGCCTATGTCGAGACGCTGGCCGCGCTGTACGACCGGCTCCCTTCCTTCCCCGGCGACGTGGCCCGGGCCTGCATCGAGGCAGAGCTGGGCTGGAAGCCGGAAACCCTCTTTGCGCAGTTCGACCCCGAGCCCTTTGCCGCCGCCAGCCTGGGGCAGGTCCACCACGCCGTCACCCACGAGGGGGACGAGGTGGCGGTCAAGGTGCAGCGGCCCGACCTGGTGAATGCCATCAGCCTGGACCTGGCCCTGATGCGCCGCCTGGCCGCTTGGGTCGAGCGGTGCGACCGCACCGGCTTTCTCCCGCGCCTGGGGCGGGGCCAGCCGTGGGTCAGCCTGGTGGACGAGTTCGGGGCCAAGCTGTTCGAGGAGCTGGATTACGTCCACGAAGCGCACCTGACGGAGCGGTTTCGGGCCAACGTCGCCGACCTGCCCGGCATTTACGTGCCCCGCGTCTACTGGGACTATACCGCCCGCCGTGTCCTGACGACAGAGTACATCACCGGCGTCAAGGTCACTGAAAAGGCAGAGTTGCAGGCTGCCGGCGTGGACATCTGTGCCCTGCTGAGCCAGGGGGTGCGGGCCAACCTGCGGCAACTGTTCGAGCATGGCCTGTTCCATGCCGATCCCCACCCCGGCAACCTGCTGGTCCGCCCCGCCGACGGCAGCCTGGTGTTCATAGACTTTGGCATGATGGGCATCCTCCGCCCTGAACAAAAGCGGCGCATCCTGGAGATCTTTGTAGATGTCCTCAACCGCCGCCCGGAGAACCTCCAGGAGAACCTGATCGCCCTGGGCTGCCTGCGGCCCGATGCCCGCTGGGACGAGCTGGTGCCGCTGGCCAACCGCCTGTTTCAATCCCTCTTTGGCGACGCCGAGCGCCGCCACACCTTCCAGGAAGTGACCCACAGCTTTGCCCCCCTCATCTACGAGTACAAATTCCGCATCCCGGCCGACCTGGCCCTGATCGCCCGGGCCATCATGACCCTGGAGGGCATCAGCCGCCAACTGGTCCCCGATTTCGACATCTGGGCCGTGTCGGCCCCCTACGCCGCGCGGATGATGCTCACCTTCCCCGACCCGGGCCTGCGCCGGCGACTGCTGGCCGAGCTGCTGACCGCCGAGGGAGGGCTGAACTGGCAGCGGCTGGGGCAACTGGCGGCGCTGGCCGCCCACGACACCCCCTTCCGCCTGGAGACCGACGGGCTGGCCGAACCGGCCCTGGAGATGATCCTCTCGGCAGAGGGGGCGCCTCTGCGCCGGGCGCTGATCGCCGACCTGTTGCACGACCCTCAGGCGGCAGCCGACCGTTTTGCCGACCTGGGCCGGCTGCTGACGGCCGACCGCACCCTATCTGGCCGGGCCATCCTCGACCGGCTGGTGGCCTTTCTCTTTTCGCCGGAGGGGGAGGAGACGCGGGCACATCTGATCGCCGGGTTGCGCTCCGGCGACGATGGTAGCCTGGACCTGGTGCGCCTGATGGACCTGGTGGGGCTGCTCAGGCGGATCCACCCCGATTTCCGGGCCGGCACCCTGCTCCGCGCCCTGGGGGGCTACCTGTGGTCCGAGGAGGGGAAGCCGGTGCGCAACGAGCTGCTGGCGGTGGGTGCGCAATGGGTCATCGGCGGGCTTGCCGGTGCCCTCAGCCGCCTGTCCAGACCTGCCCCGCCCCTCAAGCGAAAGGTCGTTCTGGCCGGGGGCGAATAGCAGAACCCCGGACTCTGAGAATCCGGGGTTCTGGCGGCTAGATCGTCACCTTGTCCTCTTCCTTGACCAGCTCCTTGCCGGTCAGGGCCATGAACACATCCTCCAGCGTCGGCTCGTGGCCGTTTTGCGGCGGAACGAGCGTTCTCAACCCGGCCGGCGTATCCAGGGCGACGATCCGCCCGTCGTCCAGGATGGCGATGCGGTCGCACAGCGCCTCGGCTTCGTACATGTCGTGGGTCGTCAGCACGATGGTGGCGTCGTGGGTGTCGCGCAGCTCCCGGACAAAGGCCTGCACCTCCCGCTTGGAGCGGGGGTCCAGCCCCGTTGTCGGCTCATCCAGCAGCAGGAGGATCGGCTGCGTCAGGAAAGCGCGGGCGATGGCCACCTTTTGTTGCATCCCGCGCGACATGTCCTCCAACGGCCCCAGAATCTCCTTGTCCTTGAGCCCCAGCCGGTGCAGGATGGCAAACGCCTGTTGCCGCGCTTCTCGCCCCGAAAGGCCGTACAGCCGGGCGGCGTACATCAGGTTCTCGATGCTCGAGAGTTTCTTAAAGAACGCCGCATCCACCGACACACGGTTGATCAGCCGCTTGACCTCCATCTCCTGGCGGGCCACATCCAGGCCGAACACCCGGATCTGCCCCTCATCGGGCACCAGCAGGGTGGCGATGAGGCGGATCAGCGTGCTCTTGCCCGAACCGTTAGGCCCCAGGATGCCAAAGATCTCGTTGCGGTGCACCTCCAGGCTGATGTCATTGACCGCCAACACCCGCTTTGGGGATCCGTTGCCGTTGGGGTGACCGTTCTCTTTTCCCACATGGCGTTGCAGGCGGCTCAGCAGAGAGGTTTCCCCGCCGGGACCGAAAGCCTTGGTCACGTGGTGAACCAAGAGAGCTGTTCTGTTGTCTACAAGGTTGGTATTCATCTTTTCCTCCCATTCTCTCCTCGGACGCAAAAAAGCTGTGGGTATCGGGTGCCCACAGCTTTTGGCCCGCACGATGCGGGGTAGAAAAGAAAAAGCCGTGGGCACCGGTCGTAGCCGCCCACGGCTTGGTTATGTTAACCTTTATCAGGGCGCACTACGACAGGGCAGCGCGAACAAGCTAGCGGCTTGGCGCTTGATCCGGATCAGGCCGATGGCGATTCCCATGTGCACCCTGTTTTTCCTTCCTTTCCAAGGATTATAGCGCAAGTATAGCATGTCTCTGCGGTCGTGTCAAAACCAGGCCGCGCGTTAGCGTGCCCCGAAGAACAGGTCCCACCATGCATCGCGGGGGTCTGGCTTTGGCGTTTCCTTTGCCTCTTCCTGGCCGGCAGGCAGCTCATTGGCCGGCGGGGCAAGGACCATCACGGCCACTTCGTCGGGCTTGCTCCACAACTGCTCCCGCGCCCAGGCTTCAGCCGCCTGGGGAGATTGGGCGTAGCTCAGCTCCTTCTCCAGGGCCGCTTTTTCCTGCCGGGCGGACTCGATCTGTTGCTCGATCTGCTTCAGTTCCTGCCGGCGCTGATAGCTGATGCCGACCTGCCGCCCAAAATTTGCCACCAGATAGAGGATCAGGACCCCTCCCAGGATCAGCAAAAAGTGGCTGAAAGGCAGCGTGGTGCGAGCGTTTCTTTCTGCCATGAGTGCCTCCAGGGCTAGTGTATCGCACTTTGAGCAAAAAGTCAAACCTGTGGAGGGGGTGGTGGGGGCATAGACAAAAAATCCCGGCGTTTGAGCCGGGGCCTGGTGCCGAAGGTGGGAGTTGAACCCACATGGGTGTACACCCACTGCGCCCTGAACGCAGCGCGTCTGCCATTTCCGCCACTTCGGCATGCGTTTCTAGTGTACCATTATCTGGATCTTTTGTCAAACTCGGCCGCTTCCGTGATCACGACCTCGCTGGTTGCAACATACCAATCGTGGATAGCCCGAAAGCGGTCGCTGGTATGCAGCAGGGGGGGGATCTGTACCTGCCGTACCTGGGCATCCACGGCATAGGTATAGGTTGGGTAGTACAGCACCAAGGAGGGCACCTCTTCGACAAAGATCTGCTGGAACGAGCGGTATAGCTCGGCGCGCCGTTTGCTGTCGGCGGTGGATCGGCCCTCTTCCATCAATAGATCGGCCTGGTCATTGGCCCAGCCGGAAAAGTTCTGGCCCGATTCCCCTGCCTGGGTGGAATGCCACAGGGGATAGGGATCGGGGTCGGCTGCCAGGTTGACCTCGATCAGCACGGCATCAAAGTCGCGTTTCCGAACCAGGTCGGGCAGCCGGCCGCCGCCGATGGACTGCACCTGGGCATCCACTCCCACTGCCTGCCATTGCCTGGCGATTTCCTCCGCCATCTTGACCATCACCGGATCGTCGTCGGTCAGCAGGGTGAAGCGCAGCGGCACCCCATCTTTGTCGCGGATGCGGTCGGCATCCGAGTCCTGCCAGCCGCTGGCATCCAGCAGCCCGATCGCCCGTTCGGGATCGTAGCGATAGCGCGGCAGCGAGGGGTCATAGGCCCAGCTAGTCGGCAAAATGGGGCTATCGGCGACCAAAGCCTGGCCCTCTAGCGCCTGGCCGATCAGCGCCGGGCGGTCCAGGGCATAGAGCAGGGCCTGGCGGACCTCTTTGGTTTGGAAAAAGGGGGCCGTTTCGCGGGCCAGATTCAGGTAGACTATGCCATAGCTTGCCGACTGGGCCGAATAGATCTGCAGGTTGGGGAATCGGGCCAGGTCTGAAGGGGACTGTGACCGGTCGGGGTGGAAGCCCTGGATCTCCCCCCGCTCGTAGGCCAGCAACAGATCCTCTTTGTTTTCAAAAAAGCGGAACTCCAGTCGCTCCAGATAGGGCTTGGGGCCCCAGTAGTTGGGGTTGGCCGCCAATACCACCCGGTCGGAAGAGATGCTTTCGACCATAAACATCCCGGTGCCCACCGGATTTTGCTTTGAAAAGCGATGCGTCGGCAGCCTGAGGGGGGGCACATCGCTGAGCAGATGGGCGGGCAGCAATCCAATGGTGGTATACTGGAGGAACGAGGGAAGCGGCTCCGCGAGGGTAAAGCGGACGGTGTACTCATCTACCTGTTCCACCGTAACCGTGCGCCACAGCTCGCGCAGGGCTGCATTCCCCTGATAGTTGGGGTCCTGCATGGCCTGGACCGTGAACGCCACGTCAGCAGCGGTGAACGGTGCGCCGTCTTGCCAGGTCACGCCCTGCCGCAGAGAGAATAGATAGACCTCACCATCCTCCGACACCTCCCAGCTCACGGCCAACGACGTCGTGACCTGCCCGGTCTCGTCCAAGGTGGTCAGCCCGTCAAAGACCAGGGCGCACAGGTCCTGATCCACCGGATTGGCCTGGACCATACTGGGAGACAGAATCGGGTTGATCGTCTCCACATAGCCCACAACCCCTTCAATGTAGGTGCCGCCGGGTGCCGGCACCTCTTCGACGACGATTTCGGGGACCAGTTGGGTGAGGATAATAAAGATCAGGGCGATGCCCAGCAGAGCCAAAATGGTCTGCCACACGACATGACGGGCCACAATTCCCCTCGTAGGCGAGACAAAGGGTGCCCCCGGCGCCGATTTGACCCGGGAACACCCTTGCAGTTGGGTAGATAATAGCTGCGCATCAAGCGACGAGAACGCTGATGATCGAAATTATGAAAAACACCACGGCCAGGCCGATGGTCGCGTTAAACAGCACCTTTTCCACCCCTCGGCGGGTGCGATATACTCCTCGTCCTTCACCGCCAAAGATGCCACCCAGCCCACCTTGGCCTTTGGCCTGCACCAGGATGATGGCGATCAGCGCCACCGAGATGATGATCTGGATGATCTGGATGTACAGCGAAAACCCTTTCACCACTTCCTCCACACTAGAATCTCGCTTGCCCATCGCTGCTCTCAAAGCGATAGCGCCAAAATTATACCACGTTCTGCTCGCCGTGGCAAATGGCTTGCAGGGAGCGTCACAAGTCAGTAGGACAACTCCGCAGGAGTTGTCCTACTTCCCGAGGGCCGGCTTCTGCACCCTGTATGTCCCCAGGATGTTACGCTCTCGCTTGCAGGGACGGGCGTCCGTCAACTTTGAGAGTGGCGCAACTCCGCTGGAGTTGCGCTACAAGCCAGGGCAGGGCGTGCGCAAAACAGGGACGGGCACCCTGCAGGGACTGTTGACAGAGCCTGTGTGTGCAGCGGGGGGTTGCATTATGCACGACTTTATGCTATAATTGTCCTGTGTGTCGTTTCTATCGGCTGGATATATGGACCTTGCCGGAGGTGGCTGAGCTGTGATCCGCTCGGCTGGCGGGGGCGAGCCGCGACATCTGAAGGCAAGGGAGGTGTGGCAGGAGGGAGGTGATCCACAGCGTCAAAAAGTAGGGAGACAGACTTTTGCTTGCCTGGCCATAGGGCAGCAAGCGCCCGTTGTTTGATGGTAACCCCGTTCTGAACAAGGAGGTGAAAGCCATGCGAAGGAGTAGTGCGTTCGGGTTGTTGGCCCTGATGTTGGTTGGGGCCATTCTGATGGGGGCCTGTGGCCCCGCTGCCCAAACCATCAAGATTGGCATCAACGCCGAGCTTACCGGCGACATTCCCAAGGTGGGCGAGGGGACCAAATATGCGGCTGAGATGTGGCTGGAAAGCATCGGCGGCGAGCTGGAGGTCGGCGGCAAAAAGTACAAGGTCGAACTGGTCATCGAGGACAACGAGTCCAAGGCCGAATCGGCGGTGAGCGCGGCCAACAAGCTCATTACCCAAGACGAAGTGCTGATCATGGTCGGCCCCCAGGCCTCCAAACAGGCTGTGCCGGCCGGGGGCAAGGCGAACGATCTGGAAACCCCTATGATCAGCCCCTGGTCCACCAACCCCAACACCACGCTGAACCGCCCCTGGGTCTTTCGCGCTTGCTTCCTGGATCCATTCCAGGGACCGGTGGTGGCCAATTTTGTCACACAGGAATTTGGCTTCACCAAGGCTGGTGTGCTGTATGACATCGGCAGTGACTATCCCAAGGGCCTGGCCGAGTTCTTTAAGCAGGCCTGGGAGGAGCTGCACGGCCCCGGTTCGGTGGTGGCTTACGAGAGCTTTAGCACCGGCGACGTGGACTTTAGCGCCCAGCTGACCAAGATCAGGGACTCGGGCGCCGAATTCCTCTTTACCCCCCAGTACTATAATGAGGTGGCCCTGATCGTCAAACAGGCCCATCAATTGGGTTGGAACAAGCCGATTGTCGGTAGCGATAGCTGGGGTTCGGCAGAGCTGATGAACCTGTGCGGTGATGACTGCAAGGGTCTGTTCTTTAGCACCCACTATGCCGCTGCCGGTGCGACGGGCGCGACCAAGGAGTTCATTGACCGTTACAAGGCCAAATATGGCTATGTGCCCGATGATGTGGGCGCTTTGACCTGGGACGCAATGCGCATCACCCAAAAAGCGATCCAGGATTGCGGCAAGATCACCGGCAACCTCAAGACCGATCGCAAGTGTGTGCGCGACGCCCTGGCCAAGATCAAGGACTTTGACGGCATCACCGGCAAGATGACCTTCACCGAGGAGGGCGACCCGATCAAGTGCGCGGTCATTGTCAAGATCAGCAACACCGGCGAGTTCGAGTTCTATAAGCAGGCTTGTCCATAAGAGGTGGGGCAGGAAGCCCCGGTCGAGGGGACTCGATGGCCCTCGGTGGGGCGCGGCCTGTACAAGGGTCGTGCGGGAGGTGGCTTTTTGCCTCATAGGCTTGTTAGGAGGGCGGGCCAGGGCGTGTGGCCCTGAGCCCGCCCTTCTCAGACAGGGCGGAATTGGGGGCTTTTCAGCAGCCCCGTGATCCAGGTTAGAAGGAGCAGAAACAATGGCGTTTTTCCTGCAACAGGTGGTCAACGCCTTGCAATTGGGCAGTGTCTATGCGCTGATTGCCATAGGCTATTCAATGGTCTATGGGGTGTTGATGCTCTTTAACTTTGCCCACGGCGATGTGTTTATGGTGGGCGCTTATCTGGCCTTCTTTATCTCCAGCGGCTTGCTGGCGTTAGGGGGCACGGGCGTGATCGCCCTTCCTGCGGGGGTGATGTTGGCTCTGGTCCTGGTGTTGACCCTCCTCATTGCCATGATTCTCAACTCTTTTGTAGGCATGGCCGTGGAGCGGATCGGCTACCGCCCCTTGCGCGATGCGCCCCGTGCTTCGGCGGCTATCACCGGTTTGATGATCGGTATTATCCTGGAGACCGGCAATTTGATCCTGCTGGGGGCACAACGGCGCAAGTTCTCTGATGATCTGATTTCGATTGGGGCCAAGCCCTTTCAACTGGCCGGGGCCAGCATTACCCCCAAGATCCTTGGCATTGTGCTCGTCTCCATCTTGCTCATGCTCATCCTCCACCTCTTTGTGCGCCGCAGCAAGTGGGGCATGGCCATGCGGGCCATGGCCTACGACTATGTGGTCGTGCCCCTGATGGGGGTCCCGATCAACACCATCGCCCTTTTGACGTTCGGCCTGGGTTCGGCCCTGGCGGCGGCCGGCGGCATCTCTTACGGCCTGGCCTATATCGTCCTCGATCCCTATATGGGGGTGCGCTTTGGCTGGAAATCGTTTGTGGCTGCCATTCTGGGTGGCCGGGGATCGGTGCTGGGCGTGGGCCTGGCCGGGTTTTTGCTTGGCTTTATCGAGATCTTTGTCGCCGCTTTTCTGCCCTCGACGCTGCGCGACCTGATCGCCTTTTCCATCGTCCTCCTGATCCTCACCTTCCGACCTCATGGGTTCTTTGGCGAGCCCTATAGCGCCCAACTGCGGTTGTAGCCGGAAATGCCGTTGGGTGCAGATCTCAAATCGCCTGTCCAAAATGGGTAACAACGAGGGAGTCCCGTGGGAGAAAAAGAGAATCTGTTGCCACCCGGCACAAAAAAGCTGAATCTGTGGGTGAGCAGGGTGCGTAGTTTGCTGGCGCAGGCTCCTATGTTGAGCTGGCTCTGTGGTGCCCTGGTTGCGGTAGTGCTGGAGAGGTTCGTCGGTACGCCGCTGGCCCAGGGGTTGGGCATGTCCAAGATGCCGGCGCTTTTTGGCCTGACCCTGATGCTGGAAAACCCGCTCCTCATCCCCAGCGCCCTTGTCTATGTGCTGTTGATCTATCTCCTGCCCGTTGGCCTTGTGGCCTGGCTGACCGCTCCCCTGGCTAACCGAATAGCTGCCAGACTTCTCACCCTGCCGCTAGTGGTCTCGGCGGTTGTGCACCTTGCCCTGCTGTATGCCACCCTCCATCTCTGGTCAGGGGTCAGCCTCTATCGCTACGACGTGCTGCGCTACACGTTAATCGCCATCATCGTGACCCTGAGTCTGAACGTGGTCAACGGCTATATGGGCGAGTTCTCTTGCTCTCATCCCGGTTTTATGGCTTTGGGAGCGTATACCGCCTCCGTTTTCACGGTGGCTCTTTTTGTCCAGGACAACCGGTTCGGGGCGCCGCTGTTGCCCCCGGCCCTGGGGCCCTTTACTTTCCCCCTGGCTTTAATCCTGGGCGGGGCTGTGGCTGCCCTGAGCGCCTTGCTCGTTGCCATTCCCTCCTTCCGCACCCGGGGCGACTATCTGGCCGTTATCTCCCTGGCCTTTATGTTCATCATCAAGAGCCTCTTTGAGAACCTGGAGGTTGTAGGCGGAGCGCGGGGCCTGGGCAATCAGCCGGACTGGGCCACCCTTCCCGTCGTGTTCCTGTGCACGGTGGCCTGCGTCTGGATCATCAACAACTTTGTGCGCTCTACCCTGGGGAAAGCGATGAACGCCGTGCGCGATGGCGAGCTGGCCGCCGAGGCCATGACGGTCAACACCCGGCAGACCAAAATGGTGGCCTTTTTATTTTCTGCCTTTTGGGCCGGGGTAGGGGGTGGGTTGATGGCCCACGTCACCCGCTACGTCAACCCCGGCACCTTTGACCTTAAAAAGCTGGCCGAAGTCCTGGCCATGGTCTACTTTGGTGGATTGAATTCGGTGGTGGGTTCTATCGTCGGTGCGACCAGCTACAACCTGCTCAGTGAGGTGCTCCGGCCTCTCCAGGATTTCAAGTGGATCATCATTCCTCTGTTGCTCATCCTGGTAATGGTCTTTCGTCCTACCGGGCTTATCGCCTTCAAAGATTTTGACATAAAAAGGCTCCTTGAGCCCCGGGGGCAACATCAGGGAGGTGGGACAGCATGACACTCCTTCGAGTCGAAAAGATGACCCACTGGTTTGGTGGCCTGCGGGCGGTGTATAACTATAACCTCCAGCTCGAACCGGGCCAGATTCGGGGCCTGATCGGCCCCAATGGTGCCGGCAAGACCACCATCTTTAACCTGATCACTGGCCGCTACCGGCCGACGGAGGGACGGATCTTTTTGGATGGCCGCGAGATCACCAACCTACCGGCCCACAAGATCGCTGCTCTGGGGATTGGTCGGACGTTTCAGAACCTCCGACTGTGGCGGCACATGACCGTTCTCGATCATGTCAAGATGGCCCAGTACTCCAAGATCAGCTACGGCCTGACGGGGGCCTTTTTCGGCACACCCCGCCGACATCGGGAGGAAGCGCAGATCGAAGAGAGGGCCTACTATTTGCTCGATCTGCTGAACGTTCGGCAGTTTGCCGACCAGCTTGCAATCAGTCTGCCCTACGGCGCGCAGCGGCGGGTGGAAATAGCCAGGGCTTTGGCTGTGAACCCCAAGGTGTTGTTCCTGGACGAACCAACGGCCGGCATGAACCCCGATGAATTGCGTCAGCTTATGGAGATCATCCGCCAGATCCACGATGAGTTGGGGTTGACGATTCTTCTCATCGAGCACCGGATGAAGTTTGTCATGGAGCTTTGCCAGATCATCCAGGCCCTGGTTTTTGGCGAGGTCATTGCCGAGGGCACGCCGGAGGAGATTCAGAACAATCCGCAAGTGATTGACGCCTACCTGGGTGAGGAGGGGGTGAGCTGATGCTACTGTCGGTAGAAAATCTCCGGGTTTCCTACGGCCAGATCAAGGCGCTTCACGGCTTGAGTTTTTACCTAGACGAGGGAGAGATCGTCTGCATCATCGGCGCGAATGGTGCGGGCAAGAGCACCACGTTGCGGGCTATTTCTCGCTTGATCCCCTCTGAACCGGGGTCGCGGATGATCTTTGAGGGCAAGGACCTGCTCAAATACCCGCCTGACAAAGTGGTCAGCGAGCTGGGCATCTCTCACGTCCCTGAGGGCCGCCGGCTCTTTGATAACTTGACCGTTATGGAAAACCTCAGGCTGGCGACCTTTGCCCGGAAGGATGGGCGTGGGATCGAACGCGACCTGGAGCGGGTGTTCGCTATCTTTCCCCGCCTGAAAGAGCGGATTGGGCAAAAGGCCGGCACGCTGAGCGGCGGTGAACAGCAGATGCTGGCCGTGGGGCGGGCGCTGATGAGCGGCCGGCGGATGATGCTCTTGGATGAGCCTTCGATGGGCCTGGCCCCGCTGCTGATGCGCAGCGTGTTCGACGCCCTGCGCGAGATCAATCGGGAAGGGACGACCATCCTGCTTGTCGAGCAGAACGCCCGCATGGCCCTCAACTTTGCCCGGCGGGGCTATGTGTTGGAAACCGGCAATATCGTCCTTTCCGGACCCTCTCAAGAGTTGCAGGCCAACCCCGAGGTGAAAAAAGCCTACCTGGGCGGCTGATCGCCCGTTGATGGGTTGACATCAGGGGTCGAGCCCTTAGCCGGGTGGGCAGGTGCTCTCCGGCCAGGGCTCGACTCCTGCGTTTTTACCTTACCATACCGTCACGATCGGCAGATCGCGCATCGTCATCAGGCCGGGCGGGGCCTCTATCACCCGGCGCACGGCATTGACGGCAATGGCCACCGTCGCCAGGTCACCGTTGGTGCCCTTGAGCTTGACTTCCAGGTCTGGTTTGCCCGTGATCTTGACCGTGTCGCCATCCTCTCCGGCTTCCAGGGCGGCGAGGAAGGTCAGCGTCATAAACTCCCCTTCTTCACTGTAGCCTCGCGCTACCTGCTTGAGGCCCATCACCTGGCCGGGCTGCACCGTAAAATAGTCGGTTTTGACCAGGTGGTCGGCCACCACCGGCTCGACGGCCGACTCGTAGCGGACCAGCTTTTTCCCCAGGGTGTGGAACACCATACCCACCGACTCGGGCAGGCCGACATGGCCCATACGCCCGGTCGCCATCTTGGCCTGGAACGCCTCCACCGTCATGCCCGACCCGATCTTGGCCTGGAACGGCCCGCGCCGCGTCGAGGCGTTGATCACCCGCGTCACCTCGACCCGGTCCACACGCTGGCAGATGCCCGTCAGGAAAAGGGGCAACGTGTCCATGATAAAGCCGGGGTTGACACCGGTACCCAGCACGCTTTTGCCGACACGTCGTGCCACCGCATCAATCTCGGCCGCTTCCTGGGGATGGGCCAGCCAGGGGAACGAAAGCTCCTCGGCCGTCGAGACCACGTCCAGGCCGGCTTCCAGAATCTCGATGATCTGAGCCTTGAACAGGTCAAAGTAGGAGCTGGTGGTATGGATGACGGCATCGGCCCCCGTCCGCGCCAGCACGTGGGCCAGCTTCTCGACCACCGGGAAACCCAGGGGGCGGCCCAGGCCGATGACCTGACCTATATCCTGACCGACTTTGGCCGGGTCCACATCCACCCCGCCAACCAGCTCCAGCCCTGCCCGCTCTGTGACATGCCTTGCCACTGCGCTGCCAATGGGGCCAAGGCCATATTGAATTACTCGAATTTTGTCCACCATAGATTGTCCCTCCAAAATCTATACTGATTGTGCAAAGGCAACGGCTGCCTTGCCCTTACAGGTATGCTTTGATGCGCCGTGCTGCCCGGCGGCAGGCTTCGCCCAAGAAGGCAATGTCCTCGTCGGTGTGTGCTGTGGATACCCCGCCGTGGCTGTGGAGCATAAACACCCCTTCCAGCAGCAAGGCCAGCTCTAACACCCTGTGGCTCAGGGTGATGTCACACCGGGTCGGGTCGAACCAATCCTCCGGCCGGTGTAGAGGATCGTTGGCGTCGAAAGGAAAGTGAAGCATGAACATCGAGCTGCCGGGCAACACCTGGCTGTCGTGGCCTGAGCATCGGACGCAAATCCCCTCGTCGGTGAAAGCTGAAACCAGCGTCTGGCGGGTCTTTTCGCCCAGATCCGCCAGGCGGGGATAGATCTCTGCCTCGTGGGTCACCAGGTAGTTCATAACCGTCTTGGCGGCCAGCATGGAAGCCGGGTGAGCCGAATAGGTTCCCCCGGAGAATTTGACCTTGTTGCCTCCTCCCCGCCCAACCAGGTTCATGATCTCTGCCCGGCCGGCCACAGCCGCCACCGGCATTCCGCCCCCTATGATCTTGCCAAAGGTGGTCAGGTCCGGCTGGATGCCGTACAGCGCACCGGCGTTGCCCGCTCGGAAGCGAAAGCCGGCGATCACCTCGTCCAGGATCAAGACCGCGCCATAGTGCTGGGTGAGCTCGCGTGCCGCTTGGAGGTATTCACGCGTGGCCGGCACAAAGCCCCCAACGCCGAGGAACGGCTCGATGATAAAACAGGCCAACTGATCGCCATATTGGCGAAAGTGGTCTCGCAGCTGGTCCGGGTCGTTGAAACCGGTTACGAGCACCTTGTCGGTGACGGCGACAGGAACGCCGGCGCTCTCGACATGCTGAAAGCCGGCCCCATCGTCGCGGTGAAACTCGATGCCCTTGAGTGCCCAGGGCTGCGCCCCGTGCCAACCGCCGCCCACTTTTAACACCCAGGTGCGTCCGGTAAAGGCGCGGGCCAGCATGATGGAATACATCGTCGCCAGGGTGCCGCTGGTGGTGAAACGGACCCGATCGGAACCGGTTTGCCGGCAGAGGATCTCGGCTACCTCAACCTGTAGGCGGTCGGTAAAGCCGGTTTGCAGGCCGAACCCCTCTTCAAATGCACGGGCCAGCGTCGAAGTGATGACTTCGGGGTTGTGCCCCAGGATGTTGGCCAGGTGCCCCTGCCAGAAATCCAGGATCCGATGCCCGTCCTCATCTTGTAGCCAGGCTCCACGGGCAGAAACGATCCGGGGAGGAAAGGGCTGGGTGAGCCGCAAGGTGTGGCTGCCACCATCTACCAGGTAGCGGAGCGCTTCTTTCTGCACCGCGCCAGACCGGGGGGCATGGCGGCTATATGCTTCTTCGAGTGTTGCCAACAGCCGGCTGTAGTCTCTAGTCTTCATGAATCCCTCCTGATGCATAGCCATTTTGGGGTAGGCCGATAGGGGGCACAGAGTTGCGAATCTTGTGTAAATTCACTCCCGTAGAGGCGCAGCGCGCTGCGCCCCTACAAATTACACAATTCTTGTCACACCGCCCCGATAGGGGGCACAGATCGGCCGCAAGAAAAAGGTTGTTCGTCATTGAACATCCTGTGTCCTCCCTCTCGATTCCAGGGCTATTGTAGCCCAAATTGGGCAATAACGCAAAGGCGCGGCTTCCATTGTTCAGCGCCTGTTTGCTGCTTGCCGGGTTTTCGGGTATAATGCAATGGTGTGCCACGCACGGTTAGAGTGTGACGACGATAGCCATTTGTGGTATAATGGGGCGGCACATACAGCGCCGACCGGGGCCGGTCTGGATGCGGGGCTGTGGCCTTGGGCGGTAGCTTGTGAGAGAGGATTGCTTGTGTTTAGTCCGTTGAATTTTATCCTGGGGCTCTTTTCGCTGGACATCGGCATTGACCTGGGCACTGCTACCACGCTGGTCAACGTACGGGGGAAAGGGATTGTCATCAACGAGCCCTCGGTGGTGGCCATTGACAAAAAGTCCAAAAAGGTGCTGGCCATTGGCCTGGATGCCAAAGAGATGGTGGGCCGTACCCCGGCCAGCATCGTGGCCATTCGCCCCCTCCGCGATGGGGTGATCAGTGACTTTGACGTCACCGAACGGATGCTCCACTATTTTATCAAAAAGGTCCACGATCAGGCGCTGCTGCCGGTGCCTCGGCCACGGGTGGTGGTGGGCATTCCCTCTGGCGTGACCGAAGTCGAGAAGCGGGCCGTCCATGACGCTACCCTGTCGGCCGGGGCACGCGAAGCCTACCTGATCGAGGAGCCGATGGCCGCGGCCATTGGCGCGGGGTTGCCTATCACCGAATCGTTGGGCAGCATGATCGTGGACATTGGCGGCGGGACCACCGAGGTAGCCGTTATCGCCCTGGGGGGCATTGTCGTCAGCCGCAGCATCCGGGTGGCCGGTGACGAGATGGATGAAGATATCATCCAATATGCCCGGCAGAAATACAACCTGCTCATCGGTGAGCGAATGGCCGAGCGGGTCAAGATCACCATCGGCTCGGCCTATCCTCTCCCCCAGGAGCAGACGATGACCATCAAGGGGCGGAATCTGATCACCGGCCTGCCCGAATCGATCGAGATCAGCAGTGTCGAAGTCCGCGAGGCCCTGGCCAACTCGGTCAATATCATCGTCGAGACGGTGCGCGATGCTCTGGACGACACCCCGCCGGAACTGGTTGCCGATCTGATGGAGCAGGGCATTGTCTTGGCCGGCGGCGGCGCCTTGCTCCAGGGCCTCGATGAACGGCTTTCTGAGGAGACCAAGATGCGGGTCTATGTGGCCGATGATGCCATGACCTGCGTGGCTCGGGGGGCAGGTAAGGTCCTCGAAGACCTGGATCGCCTGCACAAGGTGCTGGCCAGTCTGCAAAGGGGCAGCACCACCCACTAGGGCTTCGATCTTGGCGTCAGGAGATCGGCCCTAACGGGCTGCCGGACGATGAGCCGCAAGAGCCTTGAAAAATATCTGCTGCTTGCCCTGATCTTGCTTGTGGGGATCGGGTTTGTGCTGCAGCAAACCGGCCTGCTGGCGTCGGTCGAAGGGGTGCTCATCCGGCTGACTGTGCCTGTGCAAGAGGGGGCCAGCCGGGTGGCCATCCGGCTCACACAATTTACGCAAACGCTCCGCGACCTGCGCGACCTGCGCCAGCGCAACGAGGCGCTGGAGGCTGAAAACGCCAGGCTTCTGCTGGAAAATGTTCGCCTGAAAGAGGTCGAGGCCGAGGCCAACCTGTGCAGCGACCTCCTGAACTTTGCCCGCGACCGTCCTTCTTTCGACATTCAGGGGGCGCACGTTGTGGGCCGAGTCATCGGCCACGACCCCAGCAACCTGCAGCGGTACATCACCCTCGACGTGGGACGCGAGGCCGGCGTGGCCCGCAACATGCCGGTGGTCACCGACCGGGGGTTGGTGGGGCGGATCCTCGAAGTGGGCGATGGCTGGTCCAGGGTGCTGTTGATCACCGATGTGAGTAGCTCGGTCAACGCCCTGACGCAGAGCACGCGGGCCGGTGGCCTTGTCCAGGGGCAGGCTGATGGTTCCCTGGTGATGCGCAACATCCCACAGGGGGATATTGTCAGCGTCGGCGATACGGTGTTCACCTCCGGGTTGGGCGGCAACTTTCCCCGCCAGATTCTGATCGGGCAGATCACGGCGGTGCAACGCCGCGACTATGATCTATACCAGTCTGCCACCGTCCGGCCGACGGTTGATTTCGATCACCTGGAGATGGTGCTGGTTATCACCAGCTTTCAGCCCATTGGGGGAAATGACCAATGAGCAAGGCACATGGCACGTGGAAAAACGGACAAAGGGGGACAGAACCGTTTGGTCTCTGAAGAACCGATTCTTGGTTATGGAAGTAGCTATGGACTACCGGCGAATTGGTCCCTGGTCCTTTGTCCTTCGCCCTTGTAGATTGTGACCCCTTACCTGGTTGTGCCGTTGCTGGTAGTCGTGGCCCTGGTACAGGCCACCTTTATGCCCCATTTGGCCATCCGGGGGGTATTTCCCGACCTGCCGGTGTTGGTGGTGGTCAGTTGGGGCCTGTTGCGGGGTTCTGGGGAGGGTATGGTTTGGGGGCTGATTGCCGGTGTCGCTGTGGATCTCTTTTCGGGAGCGCCCTTTGGCGCAGCCACTCTGGCGCTGATTGCCGTTGGCTTTTTTTCAGGGTTGGGGAGGGCGGTGGTTTTTGCCCATATCACCCTGCCTTTGCTGGCGATGTTCCTGGCAACGATCGTGTACGATCTGATCTTTTTGCTCGTCGTGCAGATTTCGGGGGGGGCCGTGGCCTGGCTGGGCAGCCTGTTCCACATCATCTTGCCCTCGGCGATCCTGAACGCGTTGCTCACCCCCGTGGTCCTGGCAGTGATGCGGTGGATCCATCTTCGCTTTGGCCGCGAAGAGATGGGGTGGTGATTTGACCAGCTTGCACTCGGTGGGTCGCCCAAAACGGATCGCTCTATACCGCGCCCTGGTCATCATCGCCTTTTTGGTGCTGGTCGGCAGGCTTTGGCATCTGCAGATGATCAAGAGGGAGTATTACCAGGAGGCTGCCGATGTCAACCGCTTCCGCCTGGAGTCCGATCCCGCGCCTCGGGGGGTGATCTATGACCGGCGGGGATACCTGCTGGTCCGCAACCGACCGCAGATCACCGTCTCGATCATTCCTGCCTACTTGCCCGAGGACCCGGTCGAGCGCCGTGCAATGCTCGTCAAGCTGGCGAACCTGCTTGACATGCCGGTAATGAGCAGCACAACAAAGACGCCAGCCCAGGCTGCGGGGGAGCGCGTTGGCAAGTCTGAGGCCGGCATCCTGGACCTTTTGAGCAAGGCGGAGCTGGCCCCCTATCGCCCGACTCGCCTCAAGGCAGGGGTCTCGCGCGAAGTGGCGATGATGCTGGAAGAGGAGCACCTGGACTGGCCGGGGGTGTTGGTCCAGGCTGAAGCGATGCGGGAGTACCTTTATGGGCCGCTTACGGCGCACATCCTTGGCTACGTTGGACCTATTCCGGCAGAACAGGCCCAGGCCTACGAGGCCAGGGGATACGATCCCAACCGAGATCAGGTGGGGCTCACCGGCGTGGAATATAGTTTCGAGGAGGAGCTGCGGGGTCAGGATGGGCAAAAGCTGATTGAGGTGGACATCGCCGGCCGTGAAGTGCGCAGCGTCGGCGAACCTGTGCCGGCCGTGCCTGGTTATAACCTGCACCTGACTCTCGACCTGGACCTGCAACGGGCTATGGAAGAAATCCTCAGCCGACATCTGCGCACCCTGTTCAAAAATCAGGGGGTGGCGGTGGCTATGAACCCGCAGACGGGTGAGATCTTGGGGATGGTGTCGCTGCCCAGTTATGATAACAACGAGCTGGTCGGCGGTATTTCGGTCAAAAAGTTCCAGGAGCTCCAGGAAGATCCCAACCGGCCCCTGCTCAATCAGGCTATTTCAGGCCAGTTCCCTCCAGGCTCTACCTTTAAAATTATCGTGGCCTCGGCAGGCCTGGAGGAAAAGGTGATCACCCCCGAGACGCGGTACCACTGCGGCGGCATCCTGTGGCTGCCCAACCGCTTCTACCCCGAAGACCCCAGCCTGGCTCAGCCTTTTTATTGCTGGATTTACCATGACTATCACGGCAGCCACGGCAGCCTCAATGTGATATCGGCATTGGGCCAGTCGTGCGATATCTTTTTCTACCAGTTGGGCGGCGGCTATCGGGACCACTTTGCTGGCCTGGGCGAGGAACGGATGGGGTATTATGCCGAGCTGTTTGGCCTGGGGGCGCGGACCGGGATCGATCTGCCGGGTGAATCGCCTGGCCTGGTGCCCACTGTCAAATGGAAACGGGTCAACTACAGCGAATCATGGACGACGGGCGACACCTACAACATGGCCATCGGCCAGGGATATGTGCTGGCCACCCCTTTGCAGATGGTCAATGCCGCCGCTGCCATTGCCAACGGCGGGACCCTATACCGTCCCCAGCTTGTCCGTGAGGTCACAGATGGCAAAGGTCAAGTGGTGTGGGCCTTTGCCCCCGATGTGATCCGCCGCCTGCCGATTTCGCCCGAGAACCTCAGCGTCGTCCGCCAGGGGATGCGCGCTGCCGTGGTCGGACCGGGGGCTACGGCCTGGGCCATTAACGTGCCGGGGGTAGCGGTAGCCGGCAAGACGGGCACAGCCGAGTTTTTCATTGACCGCAACAAGGATGGCCTGCCCGACCGTGACAACAAAGGGCACCTGCCGACCCATGCCTGGTTCCTGGCCTTTGCCCCCTACGAGGACCCCCAGATTGCGCTGGTGGTGTTTGTCTTTGGTGGGGGCGAAGGATCGGCGGCGGCTGTGCCGATTGCCAACGACATTTTGAATTATTATTTTGGACGGGAAAGGGAAGTCGGCTCACCATGAAGCCTCGACCTCTGAACCGCCGGTCGCCGCCGGCGGCGATTCGGATCGCCTTGGGTTTTCTGGCGGTGGTCATCGTGATGGCGGCTGCTCTGGGCCTGTTGGCCTGGCAGGAGGCGAAGCGGATCGCCACACTTCAGGCCGAGGTAGATGCGCTGCGGGCCGAACGCCAGGCGACCGAGGAGCAACTGGTCCTCTTGCAGAGCACGGCCACGGCGCTGGGGGATCGCCTGGCAAACCTGGAACGGAACGATCCGGCCCGGCAGATCGCTGCCCTGCAAGCAGCCCTGGAAACGGCCAACGATTCTCAGGAGCTGGCCGCCCTGCGGGCCTCGCTGGCGGAAATTCAGGCCCAAGTGGATGGCTTTCAGGTTGCCCTGGCCGACCTGGCCGAGCGTATGGACATGCCCCAGCCGGCAACCGGGGACCTGCCGGCGGTGGCCCGGCTGAGCGTCGCCCGCCAGCGGCAGAGCCACAATCTGAGCTGCGAATCGTCTGCTGCTTCGATGGTCGCCCAATATCACGGCGTGAACCTGAGCGAAGCCGAGGTGCTGGCTGCCCTGCCACGTAACGACAACCCCCACCTGGGCTTCCGGGGCAATGTAGACGGTCCGACCGGTGGCATTGAGGATTATGGCGTCTACGCCGGCCCGGTCATGGCCGTGCTGAACGCCCGCGGGTTGTATGCCCGGCCGGTCGAAGGGGGGCTGGCAGGGATCAAGGCTGCCATTGCTCGGGGCAACCCCGTCATTGCCTGGATCACCTACAACTGCCTGCCCAGCACCCCGGTGGAAGTGACCATTGACGGCAAACCGGTGATCCTGGTGCCCAACCAGCACACCGTCGTCGTAACCGGCTACGACGCCGAAGGGGTGTGGGCCAACGATCCGTGGGATGGGCAGGAGGATTATTATGCCAATGCCGATTTTCAGCGAGCGATGGGCTACTTTGGCGATATGGCTATCGAGGTAGCCGGTCCATAAAAATGACAGAAACAGTAACGATTAAAGGCACCAGCGATGGATTGGTGATCACCCTTGGCGAAGGCCCGCTGCGAGCCGTCTTGGAAGAGATGGAAGGCCGGATCGCGGCCAGAGCCTCGTTCTTCCTGGGAGGGCGGGTGGCGCTGCGGGTTGGGGAACGCCCCCTGTCCGTTGAGCAGCTCCAGGCCATCGGCACCATCCTGAAGCAGGCGGGCATGACCTTGTGGGCGGTCGTGGGCGATCATCCGGCGACCCTCACTGCTGCTCGCGAGATGGGCTTGGAGACCAGCCTGCGCCCGACGAGTGCCCCGGAGCCTGCCCCGCCGCCACCCTCCCGCGAGGAGATGGTCGGCATTGTCGTGCGGCGCACGCTGCGTTCAGGGCAGGCCATCCACCACGCCGGCCATGTGACCCTGATCGGTGATCTAAACCCCGGCGCGGAGGTGGTAGCCGGTGGGGATATTATCGTCTGGGGCAAACTGCGCGGCACGGTTCACGCTGGGGCGATGGGCGACAGCGGTGCCGTGGTCTGCGCCTTGCAGCTGGCCCCCAGCCAGATCCGCATCGGCACCTATATTGCCCGCCCGCCTGAAAGGGGTCGCCCCCCCAAGGTGCCCGAGATCGCCAGCGTACAAAACGGGCGGATTGTGGTAGAACGTTGGGATAAGAAAAAGGGATTAGATACCTAGTGCCTGAAAGGAGTTGGGAATGAGCGCAACCGTTATCACGATCACGTCGGGCAAGGGAGGGGTAGGAAAAACGACCACCACTGCTAACCTGGGTGTGGCTCTGGCGATCATGGGCCAGCGGGTCGTCACTGTGGATGCCGACATCGGGTTGCGCAATCTGGATGTGGTCATGGGCCTGGAGAACCGCATTGTCTACGATCTGGTGGATGTTGTGGAGGGCCACTGTCGCCTGCGCCAGGCCCTGATCCGTGACAAACGCCTATCGGAGCTCTATCTGCTGCCGGCGGCCCAGACCCGTGACAAGACGGCCGTCAGTCCGGAGCAGATGGTTGATCTGTGCAATCAGCTCCGCCCCGATTTTGACTTTATCCTGGTGGATTCACCGGCCGGCATTGAGCAGGGCTATCGCAACGCCGTGGCCCCTGCCGATCGGGTGGTCATTGTCACCACCCCCGAAGTCTCGGCGGTGCGCGATGCCGACCGGATCGTGGGCCTGGTCGAAGCCGAGGAGAAAGGGCCACCAACCCTGATCATCAACCGCCTCAACCCCGATATGGTCCGCCGGGGACAGATGCTCAGCACCGAAGATGTAGTCGAAATCCTGGCCATAGACCTGCTGGGGATTATCCCCGAAGACAAAGAGATCATTATTTCCACCAACCGGGGCACGCCGGTGGCCTTGGATGGCCGGTCTGCTTCAGGACAGGCCTTTCGGAACATCGCCGGGCGGCTGATGGGGCAGGATATTCCCTTTATGCCGCTCAAGGGCTCGACCGGTATGTTGGACCGTCTGAGCCGTTTTATCCGGGGCTAGTTGCTATCAGCCATCAGCCATTCGCCATCAGCCATCGGCCATTCGCTATCAGCCATTCAGGAGGTATCATGGGATTTCTGGATCGTATGTTTAGACAACGTGAGCCGACCAGCCGTCAGATCGCCAAGGAGCGGCTGCAACTGGTGCTGGTCCACGACCGGATCAGGATCTCCCCCGGCATGTTGGACCAGATGAAAGACGAGCTGATCACCGTCATCTCCCGCTACGTCGAAATTGACCCTGATGGGGTGGAGGTGACCTTTACCCAGAGCAAGCGGGAGAGCCGTTTGACCGCCGACATCCCGGTGGTGGGGCCGGTACGCAAGCCGCTGCCGCAGAAAGCCAAAGCTGCACAGAGCGGAGCTGGAGGAGATGGCTAGACGTTCCTGGCGCAACTTTGACTATCCACTTCTGGGGGCGCTGTTGGTCTTGTCGGCCTACGGCGTGGTCATGATCTACAGCGCGACCATCAATACCGCCGGCGTTGGAAATCCGGTTCAGCGGCAGATCCTCTACATTGCTGTCGGCACACTGCTGCTGTTCATCACAGCCTCGGTGGACTATCGGCTGCTGGAGATCGTTCAGCACCCATTTGCCATCCTGCCCCCCCTGCTGCTGGGAGCGGGTTGCGTGGCATTGGTCATCACCTGGCGGATGGATCAGCTCCGGGCCGCAGGGGCCGAGCCGGTCTTTGCCCTGTCCAGCCCTGACCTCGTGGCGATGGCCGTGGGTGTGGCGCTGGTGGTTGCTGCTTTTGCCGCCGACCGGATGTGGATTGAAAAGCTCGATCTCTCCTTGCCTCGGCTGGTGGTGGCTGCAATGGTGGTTGGTGGGGCGGCAGTGGCAGCCCTCTTGGCGAAGCGGCTGGCGGTTTCCGGCTTGTATTGGCGGCTTGGGGCCGTGGCGGTGGCCTACCTGTTGGATTGCCTGACCTTGCGTTTCAGCGATGTGTTGCGCAACCCGTTATACGTGCTGGTGCTGGGCATGTTGGGCCTTGTCTTTGTGATCGGACAGGTTGCGGGCGGAGCCCAGAGCTGGTTGGGGGCCGGTGCGGTCCAGCCGTCGGAGCTGGCCAAAGTTTTGGTCATCGTCATCCTGGCCAAATTTCTGGCCGACCGCGAAGAGTGCATCGGGCAGTTCAGCACAGTATTGATTGCCATTGGCATCGTTGCCGTGCCAACTCTGTTGATCTACCTGCAGCCTGACCTGGGTATGGCCTTGGTCTTGATCGCCATCTGGGGGGCCGTGATGTGGACGGCCGGCATGCGCCTCTGGCACATACTGGCCCTGGCCGGGGGTGGGGCTGCTGCTATGCCGCTCCTTTGGCTCAAGCTGGAGGATTATATGCGGCAGCGCCTGCTGCTGTTTATCAATCCTGAAGCCGACCCCGATTCCTATTTTAACGTGCACCAGGCCCTGGTCAGCGTCGGTTCCGGTGGCTGGACAGGCAAGGGCCTGACCCACGGCACGCAGAGCCAGCTCCACTTTCTGCGGGTGCGGCATACCGACTTTATCTTTGCCGTCACCGCCGAAGAGTTGGGGTTTCTGGGCGCTGTTGCCATAATCGGCCTCCTTTTTTTCATCCTGTGGCGCACGTTGCGCGTGGCCGAAAAGTCGCGCGACACCTTTGGCCGGCTCATCGCAGCCGGGGTGGCAGCGATGATCTTTTTTCAGAGCGTCATCAACATCGGCATGAACCTGGGGTTGATGCCGGTGACCGGTATCCCACTGCCCTTTGTCAGTTATGGCGGCAGCTCCCTGTTGACGTTGATGTTGGGCATGGGCCTGGTAGAAAGCGTGGCTATGCGCCACAAGAAGCTCGAATTCGACTGAAAAGCGGCAGAACCCCGGTTCCTCCGTGGAACCGGGGTTCTTGATGAGAGCAGCAGACATGTACACCATCCGACCTGCCCAACCGGCCGATCTGGACCGCCTTGTCGAGCTGATGCTGGCCCTGCAGGACCATCTGGAGGCGGCCAACCCCGACCTGTGGCGCATAAAGCCCGAAGCCAGGGAGCAGCTCAAAGGTCAGCTTGCTGCCCGGCTTACGGCCACAGGCAGTTGTGCGCTGGTGGCCGAACATCCGGCCGACGGCGTCATCGGCGCTGCCTTTGGCCGGGTGGTGATCAACAAGAGCTACCTCCCGGAGCGGGCAGGCCAGATAGACCAGCTTTTTGTGCGCGTGGACCATCGGCGGGCCGGGGTCGGATCGCAGCTTGTGGCCAGGCTATGTCGCTTTTTTGCCGAGCAAGGTGTGGATGACCTTTCCTTGCGCTATGTGGTGGGCAATGACGAGGCCGCCGGCTTTTGGTCATCCCTTGGCTTTTCAGCGCGGATTGTGACTGCCGGGGCCAGCCGGCAGCAGGTTGAGGCGCGGTTGAGTCGCACATAAAAGCCGCAGGTTGCACTCTGCCGGAATTGTGGTATACTTGGCCCAACAACAGCCTTGACCGCAAAGACGCGAAGAACGCAAGTTTCTCAGGTTTCTTTGCGTTCTTTGTGCCTTGGCGGTTCATGGAGGGAATTCGTGACCGACAAACCGGTGCGTGTTCGTATCGCGCCCAGCCCGACCGGCTACTTTCATATCGGCTCGGCGCGGACGGCGCTCTTTAACTGGCTTTTTGCCCGCCACCACGGCGGCAAGTTCATCGTGCGTATCGAGGATACTGACCGCAGCCGCTATCACCCGGAAGCCGTGCCCGACCTGCTGGCCAGCTTGCGCTGGTTGGGCCTGGATTGGGATGAAGGGCCGGAGGTTGGCGGCGATTATGGACCCTATTTTCAATCGGAGCGGCTGGACCTGTACCGGCATTATGCTCAGTGGCTGGTGGACCAGGGCTATGCCTACCGCTGCTACTGCCCACCGGAGCGGCTGGCCGCTCTGCGCCATCAGCAGCGCGAAAGCAAGGATGACATCGGCTACGACCGCCACTGTCGGTTCCTAACCGCCGCACAGCGAGCCGAGTATGAGGCCCAGGGCATCGTCCCGGTGATCCGGCTGGCAGTGCCGTTGGAGGGCGAGACCAGTTTCCACGACGTGCTGTATGGCGACATTACGGTGGACAACAGAACCCTGAACGACCTGGTGCTGCTCAAAAGCGATGGCTTTCCCACCTACCACCTGGCCAACGTGGTGGACGATCATCTAATGGCCATCAGCCACATCATGCGCGGCGATGAGTGGTTGTCGTCGGTGCCCAAGCACGTGTTGCTCTACCAGGCCTTCGGCTGGGAGATCCCGGTGTACGCCCATCTGCCGCTCATCCTGGCCCCCAGCGGCCAGGGCAAGCTGAGCAAGCGCCACGGCGGTGTCGAAGTGCGTGAATTTATCCGCCAGGGCTACCTGCCAGAGGCCATGGTCAATTACCTGGCCCGCGTCGGCTGGAGCTATGACGACAAGACCGAAATCTTTACCCGCGAGGAGCTGATCCGCGCCTTTGACCTGTCGGGGATTAACAGCTCGCCGGCCCGCTTTTCCTACGACCGGCTGGAGTGGATCAACGGCTACTACATCCGCCAGCTCGACACCGCCGATCTGGCGGAGCGGCTGGTGCCGTTCCTGGCCGAGGCAGGGCTGAGCGCCACCGCTGCCGAAATACAGCCCATCGTGCCCTTGATCCAGGAGCGACTGAAGACGCTGAGCGATGTTGTGGAATGGACCGACTTTTTCTTCAAGGAAGAGCTCGAGTACGAGCCGGAGAAACTGGTCGGCAAAAAGATGACGGCTGCCGAGTCGTTGACCGCGCTGCAGCGGGCAAGAGATCTGCTGGCGGCCTTGCCCAACTTGATGGTAGAAACAGCCGAACCACCACTGCGCGCCCTGGCTGAGGATCTGGGGCTGAAAAGCGGCCAATTGCTGGGTCTCATCCGCGTGGCGGTCACCGGTAAAGAGGTGGCTCCGCCGCTGTTCGAGACGATGGCCGTGTTGGGCCGGGAGAAAACCCTGGCCCGCATTGACCGGGGGATCGAGCTGCTGACCAACCTGGTTTCGGGGGCGTAGGACCTGGCCAAAAGTCCTTTGCTTGCTCAGGCGCCAGGCGCTTTTGCTCGAAAATTGCCGTCTGAAAAGTTGCGCCTATTCCTGCTTGTGCTAAAATATGGATGATGTTGCGTCACTTTGCGCGTTCTCTATTTCCTGGTGAAAAGAGGGTGGTATGATCGATCTGGATGCTATTGCCGCCAAAGATTTTATCCGTCAGGCCATCAAGGAAGACCTGGCCTCGGGCCGATATACCTATGTTCGTACCCGATTCCCGCCGGAGCCAAACGGCTACCTGCACATTGGCCATGCCAAGGGCATCAACATCCAGTTCAGCGTTGCCCAGGACTTTGGTGGGGTGACCAACCTGCGCTTCGACGACACCAACCCGGTCAAAGAGGAATCCAGGTATGTGGAGGCCCAAAAAGAGGACATCCGCTGGTTGGGCTACGACTGGGGCGACCGGGAGTTCTATGCCTCGGATTATTACGACCAGCTCTACGAGTGGGCCGTGAAGCTCATCAAGGATGGCAAGGCCTACGTAGACAGTCTGAGTCCGGAAGAGACCAGGCAGTACCGAGGGGCTTTTGGCATACCGGGTCGGGAGAGCCCCTATCGCAACCGGTCTGTCGAAGAGAATCTGGAGCTCTTTGAACGGATGCGTGCCGGCGAGTTCGCCGAGGGGGAACATGTCCTGCGGGCCAAGATTGACATGAAATCGGGCAACATGAACCTGCGCGATCCGGTGATGTACCGCATCCTGCACGTCGCCCATCACCGCACCGGCACCAAGTGGTGTATCTACCCCACGTATGACTGGGCGCACGGCCAGTCGGACTCTATCGAAGGGATCACGCACTCGATGTGCGACCTGGCTTATGAGGAACATCGCCCGTTGTACGATTGGTTCATCGAGCAGCTGGGCATTTTCCACCCCCGGCAGATCGAATATGCCCGTCTCAATCTGAGCTACACCGTCTTGAGCAAACGGTACCTGCTCCAGCTGGTGGAAGAGGGGCATGTCCGTGGCTGGGATGACCCGCGGATGCCGACCATCGCCGGTATGCGACGGCGCGGCTATACCCCCGAGGCGATCCGCACCTTTTTGGACCGCATCGGCGTATCCAAAAACGAGAGCCTGGTGGACATTGCTCTGCTGGAGCATTGCGTTCGGGAAGACCTGAACAAGCGGGCGCCACGGGTCATGGCCGTGCTCCGGCCCCTGCGTGTGGTCCTCCTCAACTACCCCGAAGGCCAGGTTGAAGAGTTTGAGGCCATCAACAACCCGGAAGACGAAAGCATGGGCACGCGCTTGCTCCCCTTTTCCCGCGAGCTGTATATCGAGCGGGATGATTTCCGTGAGGATCCGCCCCCAAAGTGGTTCCGGCTGGCCCCTGGCCGGGAGGTGCGGCTCAAACACGCCTACTATATCACCTGTGTGAACGTGGTCAAAGATGAGCGGAGTGGCGAGGTGCTTGAGCTGCATTGCACCTACGACCCAGAGTCCCGTGGTGGCGGCACGCCCGATGGGCGCCGGGTCCAAGGGACGTTGCACTGGGTTTCTGCAGCCCATGCCCTGGACGCTGAGGTGCGGCTGTACGATTATCTCTTTACCAAGGCAGACCTGCGAGACGTGGAAGAGGGGGGTGGGTTCAAAGCCTACCTTAACCCCAACTCACTGCAAATCCTGACCGGTTGCAAAGTGGAATCGAGCCTGGCCGGGACTATGCCCGGTAGCCGCTATCAATTTCTGAGACAGGGCTACTTTTGCACCGACCCCGACTCGACCTCTGAAAAGCTGGTCTTTAACCGAACGGTCACCTTGAAAGACACCTGGGCCAAGATCGAACAGCAGCTGTAAAGGTACTCGGCACCTTGCCCAGGGCATGATTTGCCAAGGTTGTGGTTTTGTGCTACAATAACCTGGCACTGGGGGATCGTCTAGCGGCAGGACACGTGACTCTGGATCACGGCACCGGGGTTCGAATCCCTGTCCCCCAGCCAAAGGCAACCCCTTCCCTGTTTTGCCCGGGGAAGGGAGGTGGAGTAGAGGTTGCGACGGGAGGCGCTACCATCCGTCGCAACCTCTACTTTTCGTATTACCTCGACAAGGTCAGATTCGGGCTTCTTGACCTCTCCTAACCCCTCCCTCACCCTCCCCTTCCCTCTCCGCAGCGGAGAGGGAAGGGGAGGGCTGGGGTGGGGATGGGTGAGGTAGGCACCGCACGGTCAATCTAACAATGTCAAGTTACTCACCGCCTATTTGAATGCTCATGTCACCTGGTCTGCTGGATCCATGCCCCGGCAGCCCAATTGACAAACTCTGCCCCCGTGTGGTAGAATGGCGCAGCGGTTGGGTGGAATGAATACCCTAGAAAGACAGGCTATCCCGTGAGCGGTGCCAAAATCCGTGTCCTGTTGGCCGACGACCACGCCATTGTGCGCGATGGGTTGTGCTCCCTGCTGGCCGAATGTCGGGACATCGAGGTGATTGACCAGGCCGCCGATGGGCCGGAGGCCGTCCGCAAATCGCGGGAGCTCAAGCCCGATGTGGTGGTGATGGACATTGCCATGCCCTACCTCAATGGGATAGAGGCCGCTCGCCGCATCATGAAGGATTGCCCCGATTGTCGCGTGCTGATCCTCAGCCAGTACGAGGATAATGAGCATGTGCTCGATGCATTGTGGGCCGGCGCGGCGGGCTACCTGCTCAAGCGTGCCGCCGGCACCGAGCTGGCAGAAGGGATCCGGGCCGTGCGGCAAGGTGGGGTGGTGTTGCATCCGCTGGCTGCCCGTGTGGTGGTAGAGGCCTATCTCCGTTACAGGGCTGCGGGGCGGGTGGATAACTATGAGCAGCTCACCGACCGGGAGCGGGAGGTGCTGATCCTGGTGGCGGAAGGGTACACCAATCAGCAGATTGCCGAGATGTTGCACATCAGCCCCAAGACGGTGGACAGCCATCGCACCAGCCTGATGGCCAAGCTGGACCTGCACAGCACAACCGATGTAGTAAAATATGCCTTGCGCCAGCAGCTCATCGATCTGTGAACGGTGAGGGGGCGGTACGGGCGTTGGCTCCAATTTGTGCAAAATTTCACAATCTAGGAGGCGATCTGATCTGAAAAATAGGGCCGTTACCTGATTTACAAGCAGGCGAGGGTGTGGTATGATGACCTTGCTTGGGGATGGAGCCATCCCTGGCGGGTTGGGATCTCCGAACCTGTTTGCCTACAGAGCGGTAGGGCTCCAGGGTATCAGGTCGTTAGGGTGCAGCTGGAAACGGCTGCGCCTCCCGTATTGGAAAGGAGATCGATAGGTGGCCTATGTTGGCCGCTATCTATCTCCTTTTTTGTTTAACCGAATTGGGCTGACGGATAGAGAAAGGGGGTGAGCGCCGAAAGGTTGTGAGCTGTTGCAATTGATCAAACGTGAAGGAGGTGAGAAGAACGCTTATGGAGCTATCACGACGAGATTTTTTGAAACTATCTGGGGCGTCCGTCGGTGGGATCTTTCTTCCGGCCGGTTTTGCTGCCAAAGCGGCAGCCTCCACGGTCCTGTTCCCGCTGCACAAACCGATTGGTGAAACAGCCACCATCTGTCCCTATTGCTCCTGTGGCTGTGGCTTGCTGATCGCCACCGGGCCCGACGGACACATCATCAACTCAGAGGGCGACCCCGACAATCCGACCAACCGGGGAGCCCTGGACCCCAAATCAATCTCGGTGCGGTCCATGTCCCAAAGCCCGCGCCGGCTGCGCAAGCCGCTCTACCGGGCGCCGGGCAGCGACAAGTTTGAAGAGAAGGAGTGGGACTGGGTTATCACCGAGGTCGCCAAGCGGATCAAACAGACCCGTGATGCGACGTTTGAAAGGACGAACGACAAGGGGGTGACGGTCAACCGCACCCAGGCCATTGCCTTCCTGGGTGGCGCGGCCAACAACAGCGAGGAGTGCTACCTGGCTTCCAAGCTGGCCCGTGCCCTGGGCATTGTCTATCTCGAACATCAGGCCCGGATATGACACTCGGCCACGGTGGCCGGTCTGGCCCCAACTTTTGGCCGAGGTGTCATGACCAATCACTGGGTGGACCTCAAAAACGCCGATGTGATCATGATCAACGGCTCCAACGCGGCAGAGAACCACCCGGCTTCGATGTTCTGGATCCACAAGGCCCGTGAGGAACGCAAGGCCAAGTTGATCGTCGTGGACCCCCGCTTTACCCGCAGCGCGGCCAAGGCCGATCTGTACGTTCCCATCCGCAGCGGCACCGACATTGCTTTCTACGGCGGCCTGATGAAGTACATCATGGACAACGATCTGTACCACAAAGAGTATGTGGTCCACTATACCAATGCCGCCAACCTGATCCATCCCGACTTCAAAGGCCCAGAAGACCTGGACGGGCTTTTTTCTGGCTTTGCCGAGGGCAAGTATGGGGACCGCAGCACCTGGAGCTATCAGACCGATACAGAGGGCAAAGCCCTGCGCGATGAGACCCTGCAAGACCCCCATTGTGTCTTCCAGATCATGAAGCGGCACTATAGCCGCTATGACCTGGACACGGTGTCGGCCATCACCGGTTGCCCGAAGGACAGGCTGGAAGAGGTCTACAAGCTGTATGCCAGCACGGGTGCGCCGGACAAGGTGGGCACCATCCTCTACGCGATGGGGCAGACGCAACACACCGTCGGCTCGCAGAATGTGCGGGCAATGGGTATGGTCCAACTGCTGTTGGGCAACGTGGGCCGGGCTGGCGGCGGCGTGAACGCCTTGCGCGGCGAGAGCAACGTGCAGGGCTCCACCGACCAGGGCCTGCTGGCCCACTATGTGCCCGGCTACCTGCCCGTCCCCACCTCTGCTGACCCGGACCTGGACACCTACATCGGGAACAAGACGAAACCGGGCGGCCCCTGGTCGGGTGGGTACTGGGCCAACGGCCCCAAGTTCATTACCAGCCTGCTCAAGGCGTGGTGGGGTGAGCATGCCACCGCCGATAACGGCTTTGCCTACGACTATCTGCCCAAGGTCGAGAGTGCGGCCAACCACTACTGGATCGCCCTCTTTGAGGCGATGTATGCCGGCAAGATCAAGGGCGCCTGGATTATGGGGCAGAACCCGGCGGTCGGCGGTCCCAACGCCCGTCTGGAGCGCAAGGCTCTGGAGAAGCTGGATTGGCTGGTGATCCAGGAGCTGTTCCAGACCGAAACGGTGGCCTTCTGGCGAGAGCCGGGGAAGAACCCGGCGGACATCAAGACCGAGGTCTTTGTCCTGCCGGCGGCCGATGCGATGGAGAAGGAAGGGAGCATCGTCACCAGCGGGCGGTTGATCCAGTGGCGGCCCAAAGTGGCCGAAGCCCCCGGCGAGGCGCTGCCCGACCACGACATTCTGGACCGGATTTACCGCAAGCTGCGAGAGATGTACGAGGCCGATCCGGGCCCCTTTGCCGAGCCGATCTTGCACCTGAATTGGGACTATGGCGGTGGCCCGACCCACCCGGTTGTCGGCGAGCTGGTGGATATCACCAAGGTGGCACGGGAGATGAACGGCTATGCCGTGGAAGACCTGCTGGACGACAAGGGGGCGGTCCTGGCCAAGAAGGGCGATCTGCTCAATACCTTTGCCCGGCTGACGGCCGATGGCAAGACGGCCTGCGGCTGCTGGGTGTATGGCGGCTATTACTACCCGATGCCTGACGGCAATGGGAATACCTTGCCGGCAGCCAAGCGGCGTGGCCAAAAGGACCCCAGCGGCCTGGGCTTGTTCCCCTACTGGGGCTTTTCCTGGCCGGCCAACCGGCGCATCGTCTACAACCGCTGCTCGGCCGATCCCAGCGGCAAGCCGTGGCCCGGCGGGCGGGATCTGATCTGGTGGGACCCCAACGCCGACTCGGGCACCAAGGATGCCGACGGTAAGCCGATCCTGGGCAAATGGGTGGGTAACGACGTGCCTGACTTTGTAGTCACTAAGGCGCCCGACGCCCCCGGCGGCAAGGACCCGTTCATCATGCGCACCGACGGCAAGGGCGGGCTGTTTGCGGCAATGAACGAAGGACCGCTGCCGACCCACTATGAGCCGGTGGAATCGCCGGTGGACAACCTGCTCTACCCCAAGCAGCCGATCAACCCGGCCATCAAGGTGTGGAAGACCGACGAAGGCCAGGACGTGGGCGATAACTGGGGCAAGCCGGACAAGTTTCCCATTGTGGCCACTACCTACCGCGTGGTGGAGCACTGGCAGGCAGGGGGTATGTCCCGCTGGCTGGAGTGGCTGGCCGAGGCGCAGCCTGACATGTTCGTCGAGATGAGTGAGGATCTGGCCAAAGAGAAAGGGATCAAGAACGGCGAAAAGGTCAAGGTCCGGTCGGCGCGCGGCGAGATCGAAGCGGTGGCCATTGTCACCAAGCGATTCAAGCCCTTCAAGGTGAACGGCAAAACGATCCATCAGGTAGGTATGCCCTGGCACTTTGGCTGGGGTGGCGGCCAAGGGGAGGAGTATGAGGCCCTGGCCAAGGGTGACACGGCCAACGACCTGACGCCGCACGTGGGCGATGCCAACACCATGATCCCGGAATACAAAGCGTTCCTTGTAGATGTGGAGAAAGCGTAGGGGGTGCAAGATGGCTGAACGACTGGCAATGTACATTGATACATCCAAATGTATGGGCTGCCGGGGCTGCCAGGTGGCCTGTAAGCAGTGGAACGAACGCCAGGGGTATGTCCCCGGCGTGCGGGAGACACGCAACACCGGCAGCTATGAGAATCCCCCCAAGCTGGATCCGCAGACCTGGACGCGCATCAGGTTTCGGGAGTACGAGGCCGATGGGCAGTTCCAATGGCTCTTCCTAAAGGAAGGCTGTATGCACTGCACCAACGCCGTCTGTGTGGATGTCTGCCCCACCGGCGCGCTCAAGTACGGTCCCCACGGCATTGTCACCTTCGAGCGGGAGCTGTGCAATGGCTGTGGCTATTGCAGCCAGTTCTGTCCGTTCCACGTGCCGCAGCTTGAGGTGATCAACCGGCTGACCGGCGAGGCCAAGAGTTCCAAATGCGTCTTTTGCCAGGATAGGACGACCAACGGCCTGAAGCCGGCCTGTGTCAAGACCTGCCCGGCAGGGGCGCTGGACTGGGGGGATCGGGAAGCCATGATCGCCAAGGCCGAGGCCCGGGTCCAGGAGCTCAAGACGGAGCGGGGCTTTCCCAAAGCCAACGTCTATGGCAAGACCCAGCTCGGTGGCCTGGGGCGCATCTATGTGCTGACCGCACCACCGGCGGCCTATGATCTGCCGGCGGATCCCAAATACCCGGCCATGTCCACCCTGTGGCAAAAGATCTTGCAGCCGGTGGGTCAGATCGCCTTTGGCGCGACGATCCTCGGTATGCTGGCTGCGTTCTTTGTTGCCCGGCGCAACGTTCACATGGAGGAGGTAGAATGAGCGTCAGACTGAAAGGTACAGATGCCGCCATCCAGATCCGCTGGATTCCCAAGTACACCACCGTGGAGCGCTTTCTGCACTGGGTGCACACGGCTACCTTCATCCCCCTGGCTCTGACGGGGTTCGTGCTCTTTGCACCGTGGCTGCAGCCGCTCGCCCAGGGAGAGGCCGGCAACTTTATGCGCCTGGTCCACCGCATTGCGGCTGTGTTGTTCGGCGGCGTGCCCATCATCTATGCCATCGTGCAACCCCGGCGGATGGTCATGAACCTGAAAGAGTTCCTGAGCTTCAGCAAGTATGATCTGTTGTGGCTCAAGGGGGCGTTCCCTTACTATGTACTGGGTCGCCACTCCGCCATGCCACCCCAGCCCCGCTTCAACACCGGTGAACGGCTGACCGCCATCGTCCTGGTGTTGGGCACCCTCATCTTTGGGTTGACCGGGTTGCCGATGTGGTTTCTGAAAGGGAGTATGTCGCTCTTTCTCTTCCAGCTGTGCGTGTTCATCCACGACCTGATGTTCATCATCACCTTTGTCATGTTCATGGTCCACTTTTACCTGGCCGTAGTCCATCCCATGATGTGGCAGAGCCTGGTGAGCATGAGGTACGGGGTGGTGTCCGAATCCTATGCCCGTGAGCATCACGCCATGTGGTACTATGGTGAAAAGCGGGCCAAGGAGATGTGGGAGAAACGCAAGGCAGAAGGTGGGCATTAGCCTTTAGACATGGCGTATGGGGGCTGAAGGGCCTGGAGGGGCAGGCGGAGAGCGCACTCTCTGGAACCCCTTGGACCCTTCAGCCCCTCTCTGTGTGAGGGTGCTAAAAAACCATGTTTCCACCGCAGAGGGCGCAGAGTTTTTAAGGCAATTGCTATCAGATTCTTCGCGTCCTCTGTGCTTCTGCGGCGAAGCTCCAGGACTTTTTCAGCACCCTCTGTGTGGAGGTAGGGGCATGGCGATAAGCGAAGGCGATCTCCAGGTGCTGCGGGCGCTAACGGCCGCCCGGGAGAGCCATGAGGAATTGACCGACCTGCTGGACTTTTACTACGATCTCTACGAGGTGCAATTCCAGGCCAAAGCGGAACTTTCCGACCCGGAGGTGCGGGATGAGATGGCAAGGCGCTGGCGGCTTGAGGGGGGCATTCCCCAACTGACCTTTGACCAGTTGCCCATCGAGGCCGAGCCGTTTGCCCGGTTGGTGGCGCAGGTGGCCGACGTCCTTTGCCGGCACAACCCGACCTGGCGCGTGGATCTGACCCGGTGGGAGCCGAGTGATCTGTTGGCGCTGGCCCAGGAGGTGTTCAAGACCTGGGACACGCTGACCGCTCCACGGTCGGGGGCCAGGGAGGGGGATGCTGCCAACACGGGGCCGGATCGGCCCATTGCTCTGATCGTTGGGTTTGCCCTGGCACCTTACCTGCAACGGGCAGCCGAGGCGATCCTGCCCCACCTTGACCTGTCCTTCTGGGTGCAGAGCTATTGCCCGGTCTGTGGCGGGCGGCCCAACTTGGCCCTGCTCGACCAGGAGCGCGGAGATCGTCAACTGATGTGTTCCCGCTGCGCAGGCCTGTGGAGATATTCGCGCTTTGGCTGTCCGTTTTGCCAATCAAAGGAAAAACAGACCTACTATCCGAGTGAGGATGGAGTCTATCGCCTCTATGTTTGTCCTGCCTGCAAACAGTATCTCAAAACGATCGATCTACGGCAGGTACAGCGCAGCGTCTATCCCATGGTTGAGCGGCTACTCACGGTGGGTATGGACCTGGCAGCGCAGCGGGAAGGATATGGGGGCTGAAAGAGCGATTCCCTCGCTTGACAGATTCGGGCCTTTGGGGGCCGGTGCCGTGACAAGAGGTAGAATGCCCGGTAGTGCAGCCAACCCCTGGTATATGGATTGACAGCCCCTACCTTCTGTGCTATAATCCCCACCGTACACAATACTGAATCATAACGTTAAGGAGGAAAAGAACAATGGCTAAGGTCCTTGTCGTCGATGATGATCCCGATTTTGTGAAGGTGACCTCCCGAGTCCTGCAAAAGGCTGGGCACGAAGTAGTGTCGGCAGCCAACGGGGCCAAAGCTTTGCAGACCATGAGAAAAGATCCCCCCGATCTGGTGTTGTTGGACATCATGATGTCCTATATCCTCGATGGGCTGGATGTGAGCCGTGCGATGGCCGAAGATGCCAAGCTGAAAGACATCCCGGTGATCATGGTCACTTCCCTGACGGGGGTGAAGGGGAGCGGTATGTTCCCCACCGACGAGTATATTCCGGTAGATCAGTGGCTGTCCAAGCCTGTGGACCCCGACACGCTGCTGGCGCGGGTCAACGAGGCGCTGGCCAGGTAACAACCCGTTGTGGGTACCAGACACGGAGGCGCTGATGGCCAAGATCCGGATCGGTGGGATCATGCAAAACGCCCACCTGGCACTCCTTAATGTGACGTCCGTGCCCGATCGTCCGGGAACCGCTGCTGCACTGCTGACCGGGTTGGGGGAGCGAAGCATCAATGTCCAGTTTATCGTCCAGTGCATTGACCAGAATCAACGCGACCAAATTGCGCTGTGCGTAGACCGGGACGATCTGTCGGTAGCGTCTGAGATCGTTGAGTGCATCGCGCCGGCCTTGAATGCCGGCAGGGTGATCATCCATCCTGAGGTTGCCATTGTTTCGATCTTTGGCCCTGATTTTCGCGAGCGGCCGGGCATTGCCGGTACCATGTTCCAGGCCCTCGCCGATCAGCAGATCAATATCCTGGCTATCAGCACCTCCATTTCGACCGTCTCAGCGGTGATTGAGGCCAAGTATCTGGAGGCGGCCTTGATGGCATTGCGGGCCACGTTCGAGCTGCCCTAACCGCCTGTCAAAATAAAGCGCGGCACCAACCGGTGCCGCGTTTTGCTATCCAGGGAGGGAGGCTGCCGATTACTGGAGAAGGCCCTCCTGTTCCGGCTTGAGTATCTGGGCCGGCAGCTTTTCCCGCAGGGTAACGGTAAAGGTTGTGCCCTTGCCAACCTCGCTCTGCACGCCGATCTGCCCCTGGTGCATCTTGACGATGCCATAGATAATCGCCAGCCCCAGGCCGGTCCCCTTGCCGATCGGTTTGGTGGTAAAGAAGGGGGTAAAGAGTTTTTTCATGTTTTCTTCCGGGATGCCGATACCGGTATCCTGCACTTCGACGGTGACAAAGCCGGGTGTGGGGCCCTTTTTGGTGCGTAAGGTTAGCTGCCCGCCATCGGGCATGGCTTCGGCGGCGTTGTTCATCAGGTTTGTAAAGACCTGGCGGAGCTGGAAGGGATCGGCCTGGATTTTGGGCAGGTTAGGTTCCAGCTCTTTCACCAGCCTGACCTTGCTAAACAGCTCCTGCCGACTCGCTTCTTCGACCAGGTCTGCCAGCAGGGCGTTGAGGTCGGTTTCCTGGGCCAGCACCTCGTTTTGCCGGGAAAAGTTCAGCAGGTCGGTGACGATGGTTTTGCAGCGGGTAGCCTCGCGGACGATCATCTCCAGGTCTTGCCGCTGTTGCAGGTTGTCTTCGGGGGTCTCCTTGCGCAGGATGTCGGCGTAGAGCAGCACCGTCCCCAGGGGGTTGTTGATTTCGTGGGCCACGCCGGCGGCCAGTTGGCCGACGGAGGCCAGTTTCTCTTTCTGGACCAGTTGGTCGCGGGTGTCTCTGAGCGTTTCGACCATTATGTTGAACGATTCGGCCAGCAGGCCCAATTCGCCATGTCCATAAACCGGCACCCGCACCGACCAGTTGCCCTCGGCAACCTGGCGGGTCGCCCTGGCCAGATCGGTGAGAGGGCGAGAGATGGACCAGGCCAGGGGGACGGCGATCAAGATGGCCAGAAGGACCGAAGCCGCTGCGATGAGGAGGAACTGGCGGCGCAGGGTATCCACCAGCCGCAGGAACGAGGCTTGCTTGGCGCCGACGTACAAAATACCGACGATCTGTCCTTGATGGTCGCGGAGAGGTTGGTAGCGGGTGATATACCATTGGTTGACCACGTAAGCAAGGCCGGTGAACTCTTGCCCCTTGATCAGAACTACGTCATACACATCTTGAGCCAGCCGGGTGCCGATGGCCCGGTTTCCGGTTTCATCGAGCACATTGGTCGAGACCCGCTGATCCCCCAGGAAGATGGTTGAGGTATCCACACCGGCCACCTCTTTGATGCGGTCCACCAGGGTGAAATCATTGTTGAACAGATGGCCGACCAATACGGAACCGATTACCTCACCCCCTTCAGTCACGACCGGAGCGACGCCCACCAGAGCCAGGCCAGCCGTGCCCTCGCGGGGGTCAAACGGTTCGGGTGCTGCTTTTTCTGTGTATTTCAGAGGGATTTCGGCCTGTTTATCCAGGCCAACCCAGCTCAGAATGTCAGCCGGGATTATTTCGGTTGCGGCCTGGGCACGGTGGGTGGTGAGCACGGTGTGGACAATGGGCAGGCGGGACCAATCCATCTCTGGTGCGGCGCGCTCAAGCTTTCCCTTGGTGGCAACCCCGCCTGTGATGCTGAAGCCTTGGGCGTCGGTGACGACAATGAACCGCTGCGTGCCGAAAGGCAGGTTGCCGATCTCGTTATCAATCGCCTCCTCCAGGATCTGGAGAGCCAGCCTGTTCCCCTGGCGGGTGGCGATCAAGCTCTGCCGTACATCACGCGCCCAGGCAAGCCGGCCGGCTGTGGCAGAAATATCCTTGAGCTTGAGGTCGTAAAAAGCGTTGGCCAGGTTCATGTCCCGGCCCACCCGCTCATCCTCGGCGGTTTTCAGGTAGCTGTTGATTACGCTATAGGTGAACGGTGTGCCAACGGCGATGGTAATGGCTGTGGTCAGTACAAAGCCGATGACCAGCAGGTAGCGTAGCTGCCAGCCAACTAGTCGCGCCAGAAGTCTTTGCATGACTCTACCTCAAGTTTTTTCCTTTCTCAGCAACTGATTCTTTCTGTGCTATGGGGAGCCTTGTTGGCAGGGTGAACCAGAAAGTGCTGCCCTGGCCCGGCTGGCTCTCGACACCGACCTGTCCACCCAACCTGTCTATGATCCGTTGCACGATGGACAGCCCTAACCCATGTCCGCCGGTGCTAATTTGGTGAAAGTGGGTAAAGGGGGTGAAAAGCTGTGCCTGCTGTTCTGGTGTCAAGCCTGGGCCATTGTCCTTTACCCAGAAGCGGATGTAGGGGTCTTGGACATAGTCGAACCCCATCTCGATTCGTGGCCGATCCCCGCTGTACTGCAACGCATTGTTCAGGTAGTTGATCCACACCTCCTCGATCCAGGGCGCATAGCCGAGGACGGTTGGCCATTGTTCGGGGGCGACAAATTCTGCCTGTCGTGCCGCGATCGCTGCTTCCAGGCGCTGCTGCACCTCAGCAACAACAAGGGTCATGTCGAATGGAATGGGGGCGACGATCTCTTTCCGCCGCACGTTAGCAAGTATAAGCAACTCGTTGACAATGCTTGCTACCTTGTAGCCGGTTTGGATGATGCGTTGCAAGGTGCTTCTTATCCGTTCGGGTGGTTCCGTTTCCAGAATGGTTGTCAGCAGCTCGGCCGAGCCGATGATCACCGAGATCGGGCCTTTAAGGTCATGGGCAACGGTGTGGGCAAATGCATCCAGCTCTGCGTTGCTGGCCTCCAGCTCGTAGGTGTATTGCTGGAGTGCTTCTTCAGCCTGTTTGCGGGTGGTGATATCGTGCAGCATAAGCAGCCGTCCGGTCAGTTTCCCGTGCTGGTTGGTCAGCAGATATTTGTGCAGCTCTAGCCATCGGGGGCCTTGTTCGCTTTGAATGACTACCTCTGCCTGGGTTTCCAAAGGGTCCTGCCACCGGGCAGCAAGGGCCGGATGACCGGCAAAAAAGATTTCTGCCTGTTGGCCAATGGCGTCGGCAGAGGTGTAGCCGAACATGCGACAGGCAGCGGAGTTGATGTCTATGATCCGATTATATGCATCCAGCACCATGACGCCATCGGCGATCCGTTCGACCAGGATGTCACGGGCCACCGGCACCAGGTCAAGGGTCTGAAGGCGAAAGATACTCCAGGCGACCACCGCGCCTGTCAGGGCGAAGGTAATGGGGGTGAGTTCCAGGCCTGGCCAGGGGCTCAGGCCGGTGTTGTAGATCAGGTTCCCCACCCAAGGGATCACGGCGGCGATGAGCAGGGTAACGGCCTGCTTGCGGTACAGCCGGGCCAGCCGCCGGCTGGCCTGGATCAGCCAGATGGTACCCAGCAGCAGCAGCGCATAGGAATAGATTGAAAGAATCCCGACCCCAAGGCCGTGCCCGTAGATCAGCATTGCCCCAGGTTCGTCGGAGACGGGGGTGATGGTTGGCCAGATCAGGCCGTGCCATTCGTTGGTCGCGACCAGGCCGAGGGTGATGAGGGGAATGATCCACAGCAAGGCGCTCCGAGGGCGGGTCAGCCATGTGGGCCGCTGGCTGTAGTCCCGCACGAACAGGAGCCATAGCGGGGCCGTGCCGACGATGCCTAGATAGCTGAGTTTGGACCACAGGGCTTTGGTGGGTATCTGGATGGCCAGGTGTTCGGCGGCGCTGCAAAATGCCCATTCCGCCACGGCCAACATCAGCAGGGTAAAGTGGGTGGCGCCAGGCAAGATACGCCGTCGCCAGGCATACAGGGCGATGAGGATGGTAACGCCGACCGTGGCGGTCAATACTATTACATAATGTAGATATAGTTTATTCAATGCGGCTGTTATCCCTTCACATCAAGCATCGTGGCAGCTTGCTATTCGCTGGCTGCAATTGTTGCCTCGCACGAAAGAGAAACACAGCTCATGCCAACATTAGCAGCTTGATTATACACCAAATCGGGGGGGTGTCAACTGCCCTGACGGGCGATTGTCCATCCGTACCGAGCCAAGCAAGGATTTGGACCGCGAGGGCCACGGAACCACGCGAAATCCACCAGGCAGGGGCACACCCTTTGGAAACGGCGTTGCAGTACCCTCTTGTTACAAGATGGCGCCTTCCTTCTGGAACAGTGACACAAACTGGGGCGAGCGGAGTAGGTGGAACTCGCTGAGCAGATGTTGCAGGGGGAACGGAGCCATGAGCCGTTGCAGCCGTTTGGGCGTGAGTTGATGACAGTGCACCCGTTGCGCAGCCCAGGGGGTGTGGTACAGGATGATCGCCGTGGGGATGGCGTATAGCCCCTGAATCGGCTCGGCGGGGTAGATGAAGAGCAGCTTGCCGCCAGGACGGACCACACGGGCCATCTCTGCCAGAGCTCGCTCGATGGCAGGGATGTGCTCAATGGTGTGAATCGAGCACAGCAGGTCAAAGCTGTCGTCAGGAAAGTCGAGCGCCTCGGCCGGCATGGTCCGCAGGTTCCAGGCGACGCCGGTCTCAATAGCATGTGGGTTGGCATCCACGCCGATTGCCTCAACCCCCTGCTCCTGAAGTCGCCGGGTCAGGTGGCCGCGGCCACAGCCGACCTCCAGCAGCCGGCTGCCCGGAGCAGGGGCCAGCAGCCGGTTGACGGTGCGCAGGTGGCTGGAGTCCCAGCGGTTGAGCAGGGCATAGCGCCGCGAGATGTAGCTCATCTCATAGGTAGCCGTGCTCCCGGAACCAGGCCAGCGTGTCGCGCACCGTTTCGGCGAACGGCCGCGGCTCGAAGCCCAGCTCGCGGCGGGCCTTGTCGGTGTTCAGCGCCTGCCACTGCCGGAGCGTCTTGAAATGCTCCAGGGGCAGTGGCTTGACCAACGGCAGCCGCCCCAACGCCTCGCCCATCTTGACCATTGCCCCTACCAGGCTTAGCGGGGCATGCCAGCGGGGCGGTTTTACACCGGCTTCCTGGGCGGCAATGGTCAGCGCCTGGCGCACCGCCAGGTTTTCGCCACCCAGGATGTAACGCTGGCCGACGCGGCCCCCCTCGGCGGCAAGCACCTGGCCGTGGCCCACGTCGCGGGCATCCACGATGTTGACCTCCAGGTCCAGCCAGATGGGGAAGCGGCCTTTGGCCACGTTGAGCAAGATTTCGCCGGTTGTCGGCTTGACATCCCACGGGCCAAACACTGCCGTGGGGTTGACAATGACCACCGGCAAGCTCTCGGCAGCCGCGCGCCAGGCTTCGGCTTCCATGGCCCATTTGCACTCGAAATAGGCGCTGTTGGTGCTGCCCGGCAGGTAGAAATCGCGCTCGTCGGCCAGGCGGCCCGGTTCGGACGGCGGGCCGATGGTGGTCAGGGTGCTGGTGTAGACCAGGCGGCCCACGCTCGCTTCCGCAGCGGCATGGAGCACGTGGCGCATCCCTTGCACCGCTTCCCGCAACGAACCGGTCATGTCCAGCGAGTGGAGCGGATAATAGGCCGCGGCGTGAAAGACCACATCGCAGCCACGCATGGCAGCCGTCAGCGAGGTCGGGTCATTCAGATCGCCGCTGACGTGCTCGACATCGAGGTCATCCAGCATCCAGGTCCGGCTGTTGGCCCGGTGGAAGGCGCGCACGTGCCAGCCTGCTTTCAGGCAGGCGCGGACCACATTGTTGCCGATGCAGCCGGTGGATCCGAGGACGAGTGCAGTGGGCATAGCTGTCTACCTCCGCCCAAATTCCCTTTCCAACCGCTCTACAGAGAAGAGGGTAAAGTGTTTACTTGGTGGTGATAAGCTCTCATCTCTGTGGCCCTACCTGAACAGATCCGAGTGTGAACCCGTTCTGATCAGGATGATCTCACCTTCAGTTGATTCGTAGATCAGCAGCCAGTCGGGTTCCAGGTGGCATTCGCGGGTGCCCTTGTATTGCCCAACCAGAACGTGATCCTGATACCCTGCGGCCAGCTCCTCACCGTTCACCAGGCTCTCAAGCACCGTCTTGAGCTTTCCCAGGTTTTTGCCTTGCCGTTGCATCCGCTTGACATCTCGCTTGAACTGCGCTGTCCGTCTGATGGTTTTCATCAGATTCCTAGATCGTCAAACAGATCGTCAAGCGTGTTGAAGCTTTCTAGTTCCTGACGCTTTTTTGCTTTTTCCAACGCTTCTGCGGTGATGTCGTTGGGAATCCGCACCAGAAAAGGTAGCCCCCGCTCAAGCTCTACCTGTTTATAGAACAGGGTGATGGCTTGTGTGGCATTCAGGCCCAACTCCTTGAACACGGCTTCCGCGTTGGACTTGAGTTGGGGATCAATCCTGGCTGAAATGACCGCTGTCTTGGGCATGGTATACCTTCCGTCCGATTTGTATTGCTATTGTGCATACAGTATACCCGCAATCGAGGTCGCTGTCAAGCCCTGATGGTCGGTGGTTGCCCGTCACTTTTTTGTGCGCGCCCTGCCTTGGGCAGCCACAAGAGCCGGGCAACCACGAGGGCGGGCAGCAAGGGCGGGCAACCACAAGGGTTGCCCCGACGGCCTGTCCGACTTGTAGCGCAACTCCGCAGGAGTTGCGCTACTCTACCTCCGCCCAAATTCCCTTTCCAACCGCTCTACGGAGAAATGGATCACCGTCGGCCGGCCGTGGGGGCAGGTGCGCGGCGACTCGCACTGCTCCAGTTGGCGGATCAGGCGCTGCATCTCGTCGTGAGACAGGGTCTGCCCGGCCTTGACCGCGGCGCGCTTGCATACGGCGGCGATCAGCCGCTCCTCGGCCTGGAGGGCCAGTGGGTCGTCACCCTGGCGCAACATCTCCAGGACGTCTATCACGGCGGCCCGGACATCCGGCCCGACCAGGATCGAGGGCACCGCCCGGAGCAGATAGCTCGTGCCGCCGAACGGTTCCATGGCAAAGCCGATCTGGGTGAGCAGCTCCAGATGCTCGGCCAACACGCCGGTCAGGATGGGGTCCAGGTCCAGCAGCAGCGGCTCCAGGAGCGCCTGCGAGGCGACCGCCTGCCGTTTGTATCCGGCGAGCATCTGCTCATAGAGCACCCGTTCATGGGCAGCGTGCTGGTCCACCAGATACAACCCCTGAGGCCCTTCGGCGACGATATAGGTCTGGCCTACCTGGCCAATGACCCGCAGTAGTGGCAGTCGCACCGGGCCCACCGGCTGGGGCTCTTGGTCGGTCCGGTACCAATCCATGACGGCCTGCCTGGTCGTGGCCTCTTGCCCGGCAGTCAGGAGCGCTTCGCGCCGTTCCCAGCCGACGGTAGGCCAGGTGGAGGGGGCGTGAGCTGGCGTCGGCACAGGGGCGCGCTCGACAAGGGTGTGCCGCACAGCCCGTTGCACGGCGGCAAAGACCTTCTGTCCATCGCGGAACTTGACCTCCCGCTTGGTGGGGTGCACGTTCACGTCCACCTCGGCAGGGTTCAGGTCTACAAAAAGAACGGCTACCGGTTGCCGGCCTATCGGCAGCAGGGTGTGATAGGCCTGCACTACGGCATGGCTCAATGAACGGTCCTGCACCCAGCGGCGATTGACAAAAAATGAAATATAGTTGCGGTTGGCGCGGTGAAGGGCGGGGGAGCCGACAAAACCGGAGATGGAAAGGCCAGAAGGGGCCTCCTCCGGTTCCTCTAATGCCAGCATCTGTTCTGCCACCTCTAGCCCCAAGATGGCGATGAGCACGTCATACCGGTTGCCGTTGCCGCCGGATTGGAAGGCCGGGCGGTCGTCGGCGATCAGGTGGAAGCGGATGGCGGGGAAGGCCAGGGCGTAGTGGGTCACCACGTCGTGGATGTGTCCGGCTTCGGTCTGCGGTTGGCGCAGGAATTTTAGGCGGGCCGGGACGTTGTGGAACAGGTGCTCGACGCTGACGATGGTGCCGGCCGGGCAGCCGCGCCCTTCCTGATGGGTGATCTGGCCGCCCTCGACACGCAGGAAATGGCCCATCGCCTGCTCGCGTGGGCGGGTGAGAAGCGTCACCCGGCTCACGGCGGCGATGCTGGCCAGCGCCTCGCCGCGGAACCCAAGGGTGGCAATGTTGTTCAGATCGGTCACTGTGGTCAGTTTGCTGGTAGCATGGCGGGCAAAGGCCAGAGCTACTTCATCGGCAGGGATGCCGCAGCCGTTGTCGGCAACGCGGATCAGGCGGCGGCCTCCTTCCCGGATCTCGATACGGATGTCGGTGGCGCCGGCGTCAATGCTGTTTTCGATTAACTCCTTGACCACCGACGCCGGGCGTTCTACCACCTCGCCGGCGGCGATCTTGCCCGCTACTTCGGGCGGCAGGAGTCGGATGGGCATAGTCTCCTCGGTATTCCAGGTGGCCTCATTGTACCACAACGGTCAGCATCGGACAAGTTGACAACCTTCTACATGTAGGACAGGTTGGCAACCTTTCCTACACAAGTTGCCAATTTGCCCGACCTGGTGTATAATTGGGGCTGTCAACCGTGAAACCTTCGGGGCAGGGTGAGAATCCCGACCGGCGGTAAGGTCAGCGCAGGGCCAGACAGGCTTGGCGCGGGCCGAGCCCGCGAGCCTGTGAGAATCAGGCAGATCCGGTGGAAAGCCGGAGCCGACGGTATAGTCCGGATGGGAGAAGGGGGTTGGCCAGTGGGCCACGGTGGTTGGACTGCCGTGTGCTAGATAGAGGATTGCCCCGGAGGTAATAGACCTTCGGGGTTTTTGTTTGGGAGGTATCGGTGAGTGTAACCTGTTTGGATGAAGGGCAGGGTATGCGCTTGCGCTCAAAGATGGGGTGGTGGACCGGGCGGTGGGGTGATGGCCTGGGGCGGCTGGTCAGGAGCCGGATCGAGGTCCTGCTGGTGCCGGTGGCGATGGCCGTCTTTGTCGGGCTGTGGGGGTTGGTGGCCCGCCTGGGCAATTACCCTCCCTTTCTGCTGCCGACGCCGCTCCAGGTGTGGAACCGCTTCCTGATGGTGGCCGCTGATGGGAGCCTGTGGTACCATACGTCGGTTACCCTGGTCGAGATTTTGGGGGGGCTGGCGTTGGGGTTGACGACGGCGACGTTGTTGGGCTACCTCCTGGCCAAATCGCCGCTGCTTGAGCGGTTCGTGTCACCCTACATTGTCGCCAGCCAGTCGGTGCCGATTGTGGCCCTGGCGCCGCTGCTCATCGTCTGGTTTCGCTTCGGGTTGCTGTCGAAAGTGCTGGTCTGTGCGTTGACCATCTTTTTCCCGGTGCTGATCAACACCGTCGTTGGCCTGCGGTCGGTGGAAGAGGAGCTGATGGATCTGATGCGCTCTTTGCAGGCCAGCCGCTGGCAGGTATTCCGCTGGTTGGAGGTGCCGGCAGCCCTGCCGGTGCTGCTAGGTGGGCTGAAGGTGGGTGTCACCTTGTCGGTCATTGGGGCGGTAGTGGGCGAGTTTGCCCAGTCGGACCGGGGGCTGGGCTTTCTGGTAAACCTGGCTAACCGGGGCTTGTTCGACACGCCGCTCATGTTTGTCGCCCTCTCGGTGCTGATGATCATTGCCCTGGGGCTGTACGGCCTGGTGTCGGCCCTGGAAGCGGTGGTGTTGCGCTGGAAACGGGGGAGCTGAAGGAGCTGATGGGGCTGAAAAGGGGAACGGCCCGGCTGCTGGCCGCCGGGGCGGTGAGCGAGGCGATCTACCTGGCAGCGGTTATACGGCTATCCTGGTGGCGCTTTGGCGGTCGGTTGACCAGTTGGTCCGATATTCTGGGGGAAGGGTGGGGGCCGTTTAGCCTCTGCCTGGCCGGAGTGGGGGTGCTTGCAGTGGCCTATCTGTTCGGCTGGCACGTGGTCCGGCGAGGAGAGGTGGACGGCTGGCCGATCTGGGGGGGGGCGGTGGTCTTTGCCGCGACGCTTTTCTGGTTGCTGCCCATCACCTCAGACCTGTTTATCTACCTGAGCCAGGCGCACATGCTTACCGACCTGGATGCCAATCCGTTGGTCCACGCACCGCTGGAGTTTGTGGGGGACAGGCTGCTGGCTGCCTATCCGACGCTGTACGCCACAAAGCATTCGATCTATGGGCCGGCATGGATACTCCTGGCAGCGCCGGGGACTATGGGGCGATATGACCTGGCCTGGGGCCTGCTCTATCTGAAGGGCCTGTTGGCCGTGGCCTTTTGGGGCAGCGCCTGGCTTTTGCAGCGGATGTTGGGCCGGGTTCGGCCGGCTTTGGCGGCGGAAGGGCTGTACCTCTTTGCCTGGAATCCGTTGGTGCTGTTGCTGGGCGTGGGCGATGGACATAATGACCTGGTGATGATGGCTGTGGTGTTGCTGGCTTTTTATTGGCTCCTTCGCCAACGGTGGGCACCGGCCTTTGGAGCGTTGGCCGTGGCGGTGTGGATCAAGTATGTTGCCGTTGTCATGCTTCCGCTGTTCATTCTCTATGCCTGGCGGCAGGCCAGGCAGTGTGGGCGCAATCCGTGGTCGGCATTGGGGTGGGGCCTTGGGGCGGCGGTGGGGGTTTCGGCGTTGCTCCTGGCCCCTCTCGGCGAGGTGGAATGGGTTGTCAGCGAGGTGCAGCGGTTGATCCACCCCCTCAACTGGTCCCACGGGATGTCGGTTGTGGCAGATTGGTTACTGCGGGTGGGGCTGTTGTCCTTTGCTGTAGCCTATATCGTTCTAATCCGAAGGGCGATTCGTGGCAATGGGTCTTTTCAACGGTTGGCAGGCATTGGCTTTGTGATCTTGCTGCTGGTGTTTTTGTTGGGCATGGCCCGTAGTCAACCCTGGCACCTGATTTGGCCCATTGCCCTGGCCGGTTTGGTCGATCGGCGCTGGGTCTGGTGGGTCATGGCCGGGCTGTCGGTGGCCTTGCTGGCCGCCCAGGTCTGGGTGGAGTGGGGCGCGCCCGGCCTGGAGATTCTGTTGTAAACGGAGGAAGGATGATGAAACAGTTGGTAACCAGGTTGTTGGTGCTGGGCTTGTTGGTTGGCCTTCTGGTGGGCTGTGGGCCAACAGGCGGGGGAAAGACGCCGCAGGCAGTGACGTTGGCTATGGGCTATATCCCCAATGTGCAGTTTGCGCCGTTCTATGTGGCGGTGGAGAGGGGCTATTTTGCCGATGAAGGCATCGAGGTCCAGTTCAACTATGGTTGGGAAACCGACCTGCTGAAGCTGGTGGGCAGCAATGATCTGCAATTTGCCATTGCCAGTGGCGACCAGGTCCTTCTGGCCCGCAGCCAGGGGTTGCCGGTGGTCTATGTGCTGAACTGGTATCGCCGCTTCCCGGTGTGCGTCGTCTCCCTGGCCGAGACCGGCATCCGCCGGCCGGCAGATTTGGTGGGCAAGCAGGTGGGCACGCCGGCGCTTTATGGCGCAAGTTACATCGGCTGGCGGGCGTTGCTCGAGGCCGCCGGGCTCAAGGAGACAGAGGTGCAGCTGATCTCCATCGGCTATACCCAGGTGGCAGCTCTGACCGAGAAGCAGGTAGACGCGGCGCTGTGTTATGCCATGAACGAACCGGTGCAGATGCGAAAAGCCGGTCAGGCGGTGGAGGTAATCTATGTGGCCGACTATGCCAACCTGGTGTCAAACGGGTTGATCACTAATGAAAAGACGATCAACGAGCGTCCCGAATTGGTGCAGGGCATGGTCCGGGCGACGCTGCGGGGGTTGGCCTACACCCTTGATCACCCGGATGAGGCGTTCCAGATCGTGCTCAAGTATGTACCCGAGGCAGGCAGCGACGCGCAGACCAAGGCGGTGAACCGCGCTATCCTGGAGGAATCGCTTGCCTTTTGGCGGGCAGAGGCTGGCCAACTGGGGCGCTCGGTCGAGGCGGAATGGCGGGCCTCACAGCGGGTCATGGAGCAGATGGGGTTGATCCCTGCCGGGGGCGATGTTGCCGCCATGTTTACCAACCGGTTCATCGTGGAGGTTAAGCCGTAGGGTGGAACCTGCGCTGTGTGTCGAGGGTCTGCGCCATCTGTATCACACTGCCCAGGGGCCTTTCTTGGCGCTTGATGGGGTGGATCTGGCGGTGGGGCAGGGGGAGTTTGTGGCCATCGTCGGTCCATCGGGGTGTGGCAAAAGCACGTTGTTGCGCATCCTGGGCGGATTGCTGGCCCCGACGGAGGGACGGGTCCATCTGGACGGCGAGCCGCTGTCGTCGCCGCGGCGGCGGGTGGGCTATGTTTTCCAGAAGGTAACCCTGATGCCCTGGCGGACCGTTCTGCGCAACGTGATTTTGCCGCTGGAGGTGGCCGGCGTGCCTCGGCCGGTGGCAGAGCGACGGGGTCGAGAGGTGATTGCTTTGGTCGGGCTGGAAGGGTTTGAGGCGGCATATCCCCGCGTGCTATCAGGAGGCATGGCTCAGCGGGTGGCGATTGCCCGGGCGCTGGTTGCCGAGCCGCAGGTGTTGTTGCTCGACGAACCGTTTGGTTCGCTCGATGCTCTGAGCCGCGAGCAAATGAATCTGGAATTGCTGCGTATCTGGCAGGCTCGCCAGGTCACGGCAGTGATGGTCACGCACGACCTGCACGAGGCGATCTTTTTGGCCGATCGGGTGCTGGTCATGTCGCCCCGGCCGGGGCGCATCTGCGCCGAGGTAAAGGTAGACCTGCCCCGGCCACGGGGGCTGGAAGTGACCTATACTGAGTTCTTTGGTGCGTTGGCGCGGCGGGTGCGGGAAGCGATTGGTTGACAGATGGCGGATGGCAGATAGCTGATGGCGGATGGCGGATGGCCGATGGCGGATGGCGGATGGCAGATAGCTGATGGCGGATGGCGGATGGCCGATAGCTGATGGCGGATGGCAGATAGCTGATGGCAGAAGGGAGGTGAAATTATGAGGATGCTGCGGATTTTCATTGGGTTGTTGCTGGGTACGCTGGTAGGCATGGCTTTGGTGCTGCTGTTTGCGCCTCGTAGCGGGGCCGAAACTCGGCAGTTGATCCAGGAGCGCATCCAGGAGATTCTGGACGAGGGACGGCAGGCGGCCGAAGCTCGCCGGTTGGAGCTGACGGCGCAGTTTGAGGCGCTCAAGCAACCCCAATAAGGGCCGCCGGGCCACCTGGACACGTCGGTTTGTAACTTGTATATCTGGCGAGGATGATGTCGCCGACCAACTGGCCTTCCAACGTCGGCGTCTGACTGATGTTGTGCTGGCTGGCCCACAGTTTGACGCCGTCCGTCACGTGGCGATGGGTATCCTGCACCGTGACGAACTTCTTATCATCCCGGTCCGCCTGTCCCGTCAACGCCTCCAGCAAAAAGTGGGTGAAAACGCTGCGCTCATTCTCGCGCCATTCGTAACTCAACTGGCCCTGCTTGCACGAAGCCAGAACGACCAGGCCCTCGGCTTGCTCGAACACACGGCGGATAAAGCCTGCCGACATCGGCTTGGGCCCTTTGCCGCCGATATTGGCCCCGGAATGGCAGGCATCCAGGATGATGACCTTGGCGCGCGCCGGGGCGCCCTCTATGATCTCCCTGACTCTCCCGAGCCGGATCGCCGTATCGCCCAACACCAGTCGCCAGCCGTTGCGGGCAACCAGGTAGGATTCGCCGCCGTCCTCGTCGCCGTGACCGCTATAGTAGAACAGCAGCAGGTCATCCGGCTCGGTGGCGTCGGCAACGGCCTTGAGCGCGGTCAGAACGTTATCGCGGGTGGGCGCTTCGGGGGTATCATCGGTCAACAGGCGGATGCGGGTCTCGTCAAAGCCGCCGGCGATCAGTCGCTTGCGGAGGGCGTGCACATCCTTGACGCAGACCTGCAATGGCCCATAGTTCAGAGCATCGTCATATTTCGTTCGGTTCGCTCTGGCCGCCCTCCAGGTCGGCCTCGATCTCGGCGATCATGGCTTCGCACAGGGCGATCTCCTCTTGCTGTTCGACTATATCGCCCTCCGTCATCCCGATCATCATCTCCAGCACGTCCACCTGGGTCTGCCAGGTCTGTCGCGCCGCCTCGTCCGGGGCCTTGGCCAGGAGCCGCCGGGCGATCTCCTGCTCGTAGCGCAGTCGCTCCAGTTCGGGTTCGAGAGTTTCCCAGATCTGGCTCTGAGCCTTGATGGCGCGGTCCTCCCAGGCCTGCCGCACCTCGCGTTTCATCATCACGCGGGCCTCCTCTTCATTGCTGGGGATGGTGGCAAAGTAACGGCCTTCGTCCAGGGCACATTCGGCAAAGCCCTCCAGCCGGGTGTGGGCACGCGGCATGAAAGCCTCCAGCACCTCCACAGCCTCGGCGGTGCCCTCGTGGGCCAGGATCAGCAACGCTTCCTGCATCTCCCAGCGCCAGGTGGTCTCGCTCTCCAGCAGGACGCGGCGCGCGTCGGCGACGGTCTTTGGGCGCTGGCGCAGGTCAAAGGGCGGGCAGCAGCGCCCGTAGCCGGGGCACGACTCGCCGCAGTGTGAGGCGCGGTACCACAAGTCGCTTTCCAGCCGTACCAGGCCGCCGCGCCCCGGTTTGAGATTGCCCTCGAATTCTTCCACGCCAACATAATCGGCCGTGACCTTGTCTCGATACCCGGCGCAGCAGAGGCCACAGCCGGGGCAGCGCAGGCTGCAGTTGGCAGTTTCGATCAGCCGGCCATGCTCGTCCTCGGTTACGTCTGCGCCGTCCACCCGGCGTGGGTCATAGGGCGGCGTCCAGGGGGTCCATGTTGTTGAGATGTCCATCTGCTTCTCCTTTTCAAAACAGTATTTGTCTGTTGGCCTGACTTGGGCTATCGTATGCCCGGAATAAAACGCGAGTCCAGGCTACTTGAACCGCCGCGATTCCACATAGTTGGGGGCGCGATGGACTTGCCAGTTGCACATCTACCCAATCTGTGCTACAATATGAATGTAAGCGAGACGTAAGTCCAGGTTGGGTGGGAAGACAGTCTACCTGTCCTCCCCGGTGATGAGCCGGAGTGTGCCTACCTGGGGGTCTCGTTTTACTTTTTCCCCACCCAACGCATTTTGATGTGTTGCCAGTCCTCTGTCAGCGCCGCCCTGACCTTGCCCTCGATCAAACCCAATGCCGGGTCGCCTGTTTTGTGCCTTGAAGAGTTTCAGGCATTATTGCCCTACTTTCAGACGCAATTTGAAAAGTTCATTGAGACTCAAACCTTGGCGTGGAAACTCTGCACTAAACCTGTCTTCAACATCTGAGACGCAAACGGGCTAAACACAAAGTTTGTCTGGGTATCTTGTACCTCTATTTGTGTGATTTGTCAAGTTTCTCAAGCGACCAGTTGTTCTATGTCGAAAACAGGCTCAGGATGTGAGAGCCAGAGAACAAGAGCGCCCAGTGCGGCCGATGCTGCATTATGAGGCGCGAAAAGTTCAACGGCGCATAACTACTTGGAACAATTCTGCGGCTTACGGCCCCTTCCGCTCTTGCTTGTTTTCGCCGGTTCGTAATAGGACCAATGTCCTATGGCAGGTTTTGCTTCTTTATGCTATACTTGGTAGATGGGAATCTTGGCCTCATCTTTGGGGCAGTCGGTCCCTGCGGATGGGGGCAATGAGCTGTACATTTCCGCCTGCTGATATGTGGCAGATGAGGCCGATGGAGGCATCTCCTAGGCCCTTGAGTTGTGGGCGTGGGGATCTTTTCAGCTACAGGGTGCAGGGTGTTCTGCCGGACAGGTGAATGCATTGGAGGTTCATCATGTATTCAATGGAGCATCAATCTTTCCTCACTCCGCAGGAGGTTGCAGACCTGTTGCGTGTTTCTGTCTACACAGTTCGTCGTTGGATTAAGGAGGGGGACTTGCCGGCGTACAAGGTGGGCCGGGGATGGCGGATTAGCGAGCCCGATCTGGGAAGGTGGCTTGGTAGAAACCAGTTAACAGCAGCGGTTCAATAGATACCTGGATAGTTACATCATGCAAGCGAATGGGGCCGAAGATCGGCAACGGCTGCCTGGTGTCAAAACCGACATCTTTTACGCGATGGTTACCCTGGGCAGTACGGTCATCTGGTCTATCCTGAGCGGCTGGCTGTTGTACTTTTACCTGCCCCCAGAAGGAGAGGGAGTCCCGTTGGTGCCGGCAGCACTTCTGGGGGCGGCATTGTTTGCCAACCGGGTTGTGGATGCTGTGATTGACCCACCAATTGGATATCTGTCCGATCGCACGCGCAGCCGGTGGGGACGCCGCTTGCCTTTTATGGCTGCTTCTGCCTTGCCGATGTTGGCTTTTTTTGTCTTGCTGTGGACGCCGCCGGTGCAGGGCGAGTCGGTGTGGAACCTGATCTATTTGGTGGTGATCCTGGAACTTTACAACATCGCCTACAGTTTCTTGCACATCGCCCATGGGTCCCTGCTGCCTGAGCTGGCGCTCACCGATCGCCATCGGGTGCGGATGTCGGCGTGGAAGGCAGGCTTCGAGACCGTGGCTATGATTTTGAGTGCTTTTGTGGGGCTGGTTATCAACAAGCTTGGCTATTTGCGCATGGCTTTGATCTATGCAGTAGCCATGCTGCCCTGTCTCTATTTGCCTCTCTTTGTGCTCCGGGAACGCCCGGAGCGACAGATCGCTCCCGCCGAGCGGCTTGGTTTTCGAGAAGGGCTCTCGATCATTTTGCGGAACAAGGCGTTCCAGGTTTATACCGTTACCTGGGCGTTTTATTGGGGGACGATGACGCTGCTGCCGGCTGCCATTCCGTTCATCGTTACCGAGATTTTCCTTTTGACCAAGGCCGACACGGTGTACTTTTACATGGCGATGGTGCTGGTTTCAGTGATCTGTTATCCTCTGGTCACCTGGCTTGCAGGCCGGTTGGGCAAATGGCGCGTCTTTACCGGCTCTCTATTGGCCTCGGCGGTGGCATTGTTGGGGCTTTTGGTCTTGGGTCAAGGGGCTGCTTTGTTGGCCCAGGGCATTATTTGGGTTGTCTTGCTGGCAGCCGTCCTGGCGGGAGCCGTCGTCCTTTCGCCGGTTCTGGCTGCTGAGGTTACCGATTATGACGCCCTAGGGACCGGCCAGCGTCGGGAGGGGGTATACTATGCCACGTGGGGGTTGCTCGACAATGTCGTCAGCGGTGCAGCGACAGCCCTGATGCCGATCCTGTTGCTTTTGGGGCGCAGCCAGTCCGATCCCCACGGGCCGTTGGGAGTACGCCTGATCGGCGGTGTGGGAGGGGGGATGCTGCTCATCGCCTTTTTTGTTTTCTTGCGCTATCCGCTGCGGCAGGGGTTGAGCCAGGAGATTTGAGGCAGCGGGGAAGTGCAGGGTCGTATGGGGAGCGCCTTGGATTTCGAGGTCCAAATTGCCCACCGTGTTGACGAGGTTGGCCAGGAGGTCTGGGATCGGCTGGCCGGCGATCGGCCTTTTGCCAGCTATCGTTGGTATCGTTTTGGTGAGACGGTGCTGGCCGATAACCTTCCTATTTACATAATTCTATCCCGTGGTCATGAGCCGGTGGCTCGGGCTACCTTCTGGCTGCGAAGGAATGAGCCGGTGCCGATGCCTGCCGGGGTGCTGCGTGGCTTGATAGAGTGGCTGCTGAACCGTTGGCCCTTGTTGATCTGCCAGGTTCCTTTGGCCGATGTGCCGGGGTTGGTTCTGCCCGATCCGCCGTTGCGCGATGAAGCGTTGGCTCTCTTGGGCCAACTTGCGTTGGAGCAGGCTCGGTACCACGGCGCTTCATTTGTAGTCTTTGTCTACCTGGAGGAGGCTGAGGCTAACTGGCCTGGTTGGCCGGCGGCCTTTGCTTCGGCGGAGCTGCCGGAACCGGGCACGCGTCTGGCCATAGCCTGGCCCGATTTTGAGAGCTATCTGGCTGCTCTTTCAAAGAAGAGCCGTCGGCAATACCGCACCAACTGCCAAAAGTCCCTGGAACTGGGCATCAAGGTGAATCGGCATTTCTTGCATGCTCCGCTTGGGGGGGAGGTCCTGGATGAGGCGCTGACGCTTGTCCGAAATGTTGAAGGCTATTACCAGGCCCCGCCGTTCCCTTGGGCGAGGGCGGTGCATGAGCATGCCTGGATGGTTGATGCCATTTGGCTGACTGCTGAGCTTGAGGGGAAACTGGTTGGTTGCTCGTTGATGATCGGCGATAGGGGGGCGTGGCGGTGGTTGTTGTTGGGGCGGGACTATGGGGTGGAATATGCCTATTTTCAGCTGGCCTATGAGACGGTGCGGTGCGCTATTGAGCAGAAAGGTCGCCTCCTGTGGGGAGGGACAGGTTCTTACGAGACAAAGCGGCGGTTGAACTTTCAGGTAACAGGGGATAATTATGCCGTCTTTGCTGCCCCTAGTCCTTTCTTACAGAAACTGGGGCGATGGTTGGCGCGTAAAGAGGAGAACAGGGCGCGGGAGCCTTATGAATCGTGAGCGAGGGCATCTGCTTTGGAGCCGATTTTGGCGGGTGTTTTTTTGGGAGTTCATTCAGAACTTGCCGCTGTTGGCCGGGTTTATGATGGCTTTGCGGCTGTGGCAATCTGGCAGATTGTGGTTGGCGGCAATTTGCATTATAGGCAGCAGCATTATTGGTGCCTGTATCATCTGGGCTACTGAATTTCGCATCGTGGCTGCACATCACGAGCCGCTGCGGGCTGTGTTGGTCAACATAGTTGTAATGTCAGTCCTGATGGTTGTTCTTGTGGTTTACCTAACTGCTGCCTGGAGCCGATGGTGGACCGATCTGATCGTCGGCAGTTTGACAGGTGTGGCGCTAGGAGGGGGGCAGGACTTGGCGACCCGGTCGCCCATTAGTATCAAGCACTATGGAGCTTTTGCCCTGGCTTTTGCCGTGGGATTGGTGGGGATTAGGATCTTGGCTGAGGCGTGTCCGTTCTTAATCGGTATTTTGATCCTCACTGTGCTAGTGACGGCGGTTATCAGTTGGATAGATTATCGAGCTGTTTGGCGTATAGAAGCTGAATAGCGGCTACTGACCGGTGTCTGGCTACTTTCAAGCTCCCGTGATTTAGGGATAAGGGCCTGATTGGGAGGGTGTTTATGTTTGGAGGGATATGGCGGTCGGCTGCGATCTTGGGGATATTCCTTGCTTTCTATGCTGTGGATACTTGGCTTATGCGCCGCTACGATCCGCTGCGGGCTGAAGGAAGTTGTCGGTCTTGGGATTATACGATTATGGTGCTTTTGGTAGGGACATTCCTGGTGCTCCAGCCAATTGTATGGCCTGGAATTGGGTTTCATACCGATGCCCTATGGGGATTGCTCGTTCAGATCATTGGAGGGCTATTGACGCTAGGTGCGCTGGCTCTGCACCTATGGGCGCGTTTGCACCTGCGCCAATTCTACGGCGAGCGTGAAGAGGTCCAGGCGGGTCAATATCTGGTGAAAAGTGGACCCTACGCCTACATTCGTCATCCGATTTATGCATCATATTATACCTATTCTGTAGGATTATTGCTGATAAATCCTTCTATTCCCATGTTATTGGCGGCAATTTATGCTTTTATTGATTTCACACTAGCTGTCCGGCGTGAAGAGAAGCTGTTATGTCAGAAGCTACCAGGGTATGTTGAGTATATGGCTCGCACGCCCCGCTTTTTGCCGAGGCTGCGTCAATCGTCAGGAGGGGAATGACCTTGGATGCCGAAACGTTTCGCAACTTGCCCACCGAGGAGGTCGCCCGGTTGGTGCGCGAAGCCGGGCCCAAAGTGTGTGTGTTTCCCATTAATGGCACGCGCCGTTGGTTCATGCTGGAGCATCCGCTCACATCGGAAGAGGACTCCCTCTTGACCTACCTTGATGTGACGGGGCGACGGCACATCGAACTATATCGGATGTTCTTTGACCATGGGGTGGATACATTGTTGACCCCGGTTTTTGGTCCCGATCTGCTGGAACGTGGTGAAGATTATATGCATCTGGCTGCCGCAGGGCTGTCGCGGCTGGCAACTCATCCCGACTTTTTGAATTTCTACACAGCCTATCAGGTACGGGTTCGCTTTTACGGCGACTATCGCCCCTTTTTCGAGCCGACCCCTTATGCCTACCTATCGGACCTGTTTGATCGGGTGACCAGGCAAACCGCAGTGCACAACCGGTACCGGCTCTTCTTTGGTGTGTGTGCCCAGGATGCGACCGAGACTGTAGCCGGGTTGGCCGTTCGCTACCATTCTGAGCACGGATGCGTGCCTGACAAACGCACCCTGGTTGAGTTGTATTATGGCGAATACGTGAAGCCTGTTGACTTTTTTATAGGCTTTGATAAATTTTGTGTCTTTGACATGCCACTCATTGCTACGGGTAATGAGGACCTGTACTTTACGGTCAGCCCCTCTCCCTACCTTACCGAACTGCAACTTCGTGATATTTTGTTCGATCACCTGTATACACGCCGTGGGAAGGAGCCGGATTATTTGAGCATGGAGCCTGAGGCGTGGAATCTTATGAGAGAGTTCTATCAGGCCAATATGGGGCAGACGATAGGTGTAGGAGCAAATCAGAAGCATGGAAACTTTTGGTATCCACTGCCCCAGGTGGTGTTGCCTGATAGTTTTTAGTAGTTCCTTTGATGGACACTTGCATTTCAACCGGCTTGTGACCTGAAATGCCACGAAAGCTATGGAGGACGGCGTTTATATTTACATAACAAAATATCTAAAGAGGAGAGATGGGGATGGATCTTTATCGCAGCATCTATTCCTTGCTGCAAGAGATCGGCCCTGGTCAGCAGATCACCAGATCGGCGTACGATACGGCCTGGGTTGCCCGGTTGAGTGAGCTGGATGAACCTTTGGGCATGCAAGCCCTGGAGTGGTTGAGATCTCACCAGTTGGCCGATGGCGGCTGGGGGAGCAATGCTCCTCGTTACTATCACGATCGCCTGGTATGCACCTTGGCGGCTATGACCGTTCTCGCAGCGAGGGGAGACAGCCGGGACACCAGACGTTTGCGTTGGGCGCAAATGGCTGTGGAAACAGCGGTGCGGGGGCTGGGGGCCGACCCCGTTGAGACGATCGGTTTTGAGATGATTGTGCCCAGCCTGCTGGCCCAGGCGGAGGCGTTAGGGGTAGTTCACTGCCAACGGGATAACGGCTTGGGGCAGTTGGCCCGCCATCGCCAGGCCAAGTTGGCGGCACTGCCTACGGGGATGATCAACCGCTATGTCACTGTGGCGTTTTCGGCGGAAATGATCGGTCCAGATGGGTTGCACCTGTTGGATCTACACAACTTGCAGGAGGAAAACGGCTCAGTCGCTTACAGCCCGGCGGCCACCGCTTTTGTCATCCGCTACGTACAACCGGATAATCTGGCAGCGCTTGAGTATTTGCGCCAGGTTTCTGTCGATGGGGCGGTTCCCTATACAGCCCCCATTGATGTTTTTGAGCTGGGCTGGACGCTGTGGAACCTGGCCTTAACCTCCTCTTTAGACGACGATCTGCTTGCCCTCTGTCAACCCCATCTTGATTTCCTGGAATCCCAGTGGATCCCAGGCAAGGGGATTGCTGCTGTCTCAAATCTGACGTTGACCGATGGGGACACGACGGCCATGATCTACGATGTGTTGGTGCAGTTCGGTCGGGCAGTGGACATGGCGGGGATAATGTACTATGCCCAGGGCGACCATTTCCGCTGTTTCGGCCTAGAGGCCAACCCTTCTATCAGCACCAATATTCACGTTCTAAATGCCCTGCGCAGGAGCGGTTTTGGTCCGCAGGACGAATGGGTTCAAAAGATTCTGCTGTTCTTGCAGCGGACTCGGACGTTGCAGATGTTCTGGTTTGACAAATGGCACGCATCGCCGTATTATGCTACTGCACATGCGATCATTGCCAGTGCAGGGTACGACAATAATCTGGTGGGCGATGCTATCTACTGGATTTTGGCGACGCAGAATGAGGATGGTTCGTGGGGGTATTATATGCCTACTGCCGAGGAAACAGCATACTGTTTGCAGGCGTTAAGCGTCTGGAAGCAGCACGGCGGAAAGGTACCGGCCAATGTGCTCCGGAGAGGGAGGGCCTGGCTGCTGGGCCATGCGGAACCCCCCTATCCTCCTCTGTGGATCGGCAAAAGCCTCTATTGTCCCATACTGGTGGTCCGTTCAGCAGTCCTGAGTGCCCTGGCGCTGACTCAGGAGGAATAGCATGACATTTTGGCAGTTGTTCGACGTGCCCTCTATCGATCCCGATGACGCACGCCGGAGAAAGCTGCTCAACATCCTATTGGTGGGTGTTAGCGGGCTGTTGTTGGTCGCCCTGGTGGTGACAGGCGTGGCCGACTTGGCCAATGTGGGTGATCAGAAGTCAATCGCCCCCCTATACTTGTGGATTCTGGCCTCAATGGCCGGCATCCTTACTGCCTTTGTAATCAACCGGTATTGGTCAGGCACCGTTGCCAGCATCTTGTTTTTGCTAATCTTGACCTTGTCTCTAGCTTTTGTTGATG
>FWPV01000458.1_pt1 | contig 58947 bp, 55 predicted proteins | sample 2228371 | NCBI WGS metagenome assembly FWPV01 (sample SAMEA103939776, study PRJEB20133) | metagenome
TGCCGAAAAAGTGAAGTTGACCGGAAGGAAGTGGGACCAAAAAGTATATTACCGGCACTCGGGCTATATGGGTGGTTTGAAGGCGGTGACGGCGCGCAAGCTGAACCAGGAAAATCCGGAGAAGATCATCCGACTTGCTGTTTGGGGGATGCTCCCGAAGAACCGCCTGGGGCGTAAGCTGATCAAGAAGCTCAAGGTTTATCAAGGCTCCGATCATCCCCACGAAGCTCAACAGCCGACCAAGTTGGCTTTATAGAGGACCATGAGGAGAAACAATGGCTGACCAACGTTTTGCAGCGACGGGCAAGCGAAAGACGGCGATAGCTCGCGTCATTCTGGAACCGGGCGACGGTACCGTGACCATCAATAAACGGCCGGTAGACGAATATTTGGACCGTGAAACCAGCAAGATGATCATTTCCCAACCCCTCCTTTTGACCGGTACCTACGGAAAACTGAATGTCCGGGTCAATGTGGCCGGCGGCGGCGGTTCAGGTCAGGCGGGTGCCATCCGGCATGGCATTTCCAAGGCTTTGTTGGAGTTCAATCCAGAGTTCCGTGACGTGCTCAAGCGTGCTGGTTTCCTGACTCGCGATTCGCGCGTTAAAGAAAGAAAAAAATACGGCCAGCCTGGTGCTCGTGCTCGTTTCCAATATTCCAAGCGTTAACCATTCCTGCCACTGCCAATTTTTCTAAGCAGCATTTTGATTGATCAGGGGGGCATTGCGCCGCACGGCACAATGCCCCTGTGTGCGTTGACGGGGCAAGCGCTTCGGTTGCCGACCCGTCATTTATGCAAGGCAGCGGATCGAACCTTTTCTGGAGGCCAGCAAAACATGATACCCACAGCCATAGCCGGAGCTTCCGGTTATACCGGAATGGAATTGATCCGAATTCTGGATCAGCACCCTGAAGCCGAGCTGCGGGCGGTCACCTCACGCGGCCAGGCCGGTCAGAGAGTGGATGAATATTACCCTTCGCTCAAGGGGCATTGCGACCTCGTGTTTCAAGAACCTGACGCGGATACGCTGGCGGCGCGGGTTGCTGTGGTTTTTACCGCATTGCCCCATCAGGCGGCAATGGACCTCGTTCCCGACCTCTTGCAGCGCGGTTTGAGGGTGGTGGATCTGAGTGCCGATTATCGCTTCCGGGATGCCGGCGTCTATGAACGCTGGTACCAGCCGCACAAGACGCCTCAACTGCTGGCGGAGGCGGTGTACGGACTGCCCGAGCTGTACCGACGCAAAATCCAGTCGGCCCGGCTTGTGGGCAACCCCGGGTGTTACCCCACCAGTGTTATTCTGGCCATGACCCCGCTCCTGTCGGCGCAGCTGATTCACCCGCAAAGTATCATCGCCGATTCCAAATCGGGGGTCAGCGGTGCCGGGCGGGGTGTGTCCCTGGCCACACACTTTTGTGAGGTGAACGAAGGATTCAAAGCATATAAAGTGACGGAGCATCGCCACACACCGGAAATTGAACAGGAATTGAGCGCAGTGGCGGGAGTGCCGATCACGATCACGTTCACGCCGCACCTGGTGCCCATGAGCAGAGGCATTTTGAGCTCGGTTTATGCCGGCCTCAGAGACGGGATCACTGAATCTCAGGTCACGGAAGCGTTTCGCTCATTCTATCGGGATGCGCCGTTTGTGCGCCTGTGCGGAAAGCAAGTGCCTTCCACTTTGCAGGTGCGTGGCAGCAACTACTGCGATTTGGGCTGGCGTGTGGATGAAAGAACCCGCCGCGTTATTGTTATTTCAGCGATAGACAACTTGACTCGGGGTGCTTCGGGGCAGGCCGTCTGCAACATGAATCTGATGTTTGGCTTAGCCGAGACAGTGGGTCTCGATGCCCCGCCCTGGCAGCCGTGACCCGGATCAGGGTGAATGAGCTGCCGCTATGGGCCGGAATGGGAAGCGCAATTTCAAGCTGGTTCTCGAATACGACGGAGGATCTTACCACGGCTGGCAGCGCCAGTACGGGGTGCTGACCATTCAAGAAGTGCTCGAATCCCGTCTCGAAATCATGCTGCGCAGTTTCATTCGAGTGAGAGCTTCGGGGCGGACCGATGCAGGCGTTCATGCCCGCGGGCAGGTGGTCAATTTTTACGCCCATACAAACATGGGCGCGTCGCAGATCCAGCGCGGCCTCAACAGTCTGCTGCCCGCCGATATCGTCGTGCTGGATGCGCAGGAGGTGCCCCATTCCTTCCATGCCCGCTTTTCCGCCGTGAGTAAGGTCTACGAATACCGAATCCTCAACCGCCCTACTCCCTCCGCACTGGAAAGAAGATTCTCCTGGCATGTTCGCCGGCCTCTGGCCGTCGGCCCTATGCAGGAGTCCCTCCGTTTGCTCACCGGTTCACATGATTTCTCGGCTTTTATGGCGGCGGGATCCTCGGTGAAATCCACGCAGCGCACCATCTATCGAGCGGAGCTCAGGGTGCATGAGCCCTGGCACCTGGTCTTTTTGTTTGAAGCCAATGGTTTTTTGCGACACATGGTGAGAAACATCGTGGGCACTCTGGTTGATGCGGGTAAGGGTGCTATGAGTCGAGCGACCTTGGGCGAAATTCTGGCCAGCAAAGATCGCCGTCGGGCAGGCATGACCGCACCCGCTCACGGCTTGTACCTGATGAGCGTGCACTACCAGGATGGAGCCGCCGGTTAAAAAAAAGCACGAAGGTCGCAGCAAAGCGTCCCGGCAAATTCCAAATGGGAGGCCGGGACAGGTGCGGCAAGCCGCAATTTGTGTAGATTCCCGGCCCCCCCGTCGGAGCGGCACTGCCGCAAAATTTTGAAGTCGTCTTTAACGTGTTAAGATTTCAACGAATACACTCATAAGCGAGGATGCAATGAAACTAGCCCAACGAGCAGCTCAGATCAAACCTTCGGCAACTTTGACCATCAGTGCCAAAGCCAAAGCGCTGAAGCAACAGGGAGTGCAAATCGTCAATTTCGGCGTGGGTGAGCCGGATTTTGATACCCCCCAGCACATTCAAGACGCGGCCGTGGAGGCTCTCAAGAAAGGCGAGACGCGCTACACGGCGGTGGGCGGCATTGATCCGCTGAAAGATGCCATCTGCCGGGTGGTTGCAGAAGACTATGGGCTCCGCTACGGAAACGCAAACGTCCTGGTCTGCTGCGGCGGAAAACATGCCCTGTACAATCTTTTCCAGGCGGTGTTGGATCCGGGTGACGAGGTGATTATTCCATCCCCTTACTGGGTTTCCTATCCGGATATGGTCCAACTGGCGGGAGCCATCCCCGTGACGGTTGCCTGCCCCGAGGAAACCGGCTTCAAACTGCGCCCGGAAGATTTGCAGGAAGCCATCACCGCCCGTACTCGAATGATCATTGTCAACAGCCCTTCCAATCCAACCGGAGTTCATTACCGGCGCAGCGAATATCTGGCCCTGGCGGAGGTGCTCGCCCAGCATGAAGATGTGATCATTGTTTCCGATGACATTTACTATCGCATTCTGTTCGCGGGCTACGAGTGGGTAAACCTCGCCATGCTCGATGAGCGATTACGGGAACGCACGTTGATCGTCAATGGCGTGAGCAAGACCTACTGTATGACGGGATGGCGCATTGGGTATCTCATCGGGGATGCCGGTGTGATCAAGGCCGCCAACACGATCCAGAGTCAATCCACCAGTAATCCGACATCCATAGCCCAGTGGGCCAGCGTGGCCGCCCTCAACGGCGATCAGCAAATTGTCAGCAACATGGCGAGAATTTTTGAAGATCGGTGCAAATATGTGCTGGGTCGGCTCGCCCGGTTGCAGGATATCACCTGTCCTTGTCCCGCGGGGGCGTTCTACGTCTTCCCCAATGTCAGCCGCTATTACGGTAGAGAATATGCGGGGCAAACCATCGAAGATTCCCTTGGTATGGCCGACTTTCTCATGGACAAGGCGCATGTGGCCGTGGTGCCGGGCAGTGCTTTCGGAGAAGATCGGTGCATCCGGTTTTCCTATGCCCTTTCAATGGATGACCTGAAAGAAGGTTTTGACCGGATCGAAAAAGCACTGGCGCTGCTGGCTTAGCGGCTCGCCTGAGAACACCCTCCTGACGCTGTTGGAATGCCCTGCCGCCCGTCGGGCGGGAATCCACAAATGCGCGTGGTTGCTGGATTGCTGCGTGGGTGTGTAGAGCAAAGACGGCGCAGTGTCTCTCATCATTTTCGGACCTTCTCCGGGCACATGGATAGCCCGATTGCGATGGTGTCGATTGTCATGGTTGACTATTTGAAACTTTTTTGCTAGACGATAAACCCCGACAGGCGGAACACTCATATTCGTTTAACTCAGGATGCTGAAAAGTCGCTATGGTTCAGGTGCTAAGCTCCGATGACATCTCTTCTCACACTGGGTCTCCTGCTGGTCAAGCCTGTCCTTTTTTCATGCCTTTCAGTCCGATGAAATTTCCCTTTCTCGGTTGATTCTCTGCGGAGCGCGAGTCAGATTCAGGCCCGTGGGCAGCTTCCTTGTGATTTTGTGCAATTTTTCTCAGAGGTCCGCGGCATCACTTCAGGGTGAAAGGAGGTGGCTAGAATCGGCAAGGTTCATTGTGGGAGACCAGTGTGACATCCCTGTGTTTACAACCTAATAGGAGGAACCATGAGTCGCGAAGACTACTTAGCCTGGACTAACCAGGAATTTGACGCATCCAAAATCTTTTCCAAACCCGAAGCACTCAAGGGCATTCGTGTCCTGGAGCTGTGCACGCTCATTCTGGGACCTGCCACTCCCGACTACCTGGGCGAATATGGCGCCGAGGTCATCAAAGTCGAATTGCCGGGTGCCGGGGACACCATGCGGTCAGTGACTCCCTACGGCAAATTCTGGAAGAATCAGAGCCTCGGCCAGATGCCCCAAAACCACAACAAATTTCATTTGGCCCTCGATGTGCGTACCTCAGCGGGTGCAGAAATTTTCCGCAGGCTCGCCCAGCGGTGCGATGTGGTTGTTGAGAACTTGCGGGCCGGAACCATGGATCGCTGGGGCATCGGCTATCAGCAGCTGAAAGAGGTCAATCCCGGTATCATCTACATCGCTCTGAACGGTTTCGGGCAATGGGGCGCCTACTCGGTGGGGCGCGCCTCCTATGATGCGGTAGCCCAAACGGTCAGCGGCCTGCTGGCCACGACCGGCTTCCCGGGACGTCTGCCCCTCAAGACGGGGGTCTTCATCGGAGACTATTTCGGTGCGATGCTGGGATCGATTTCGGTTCTTGCCGCTCTTTATTATAGAAACCGCACGGGTAAGGGGCAGTTCATTGAATTCTCTCAGGGCGAAGGTCTCATGCGCCTGCTGGATTGGAGCTGGATTTACTACTATCTGGAGAAATACAACCGGCCAATGACCGGCAACCGCGACCTGGCCGTCTGTCCATCGGATGTATTCATGTGCAAAGACGGGCCGGTAGCCCTGGCCGCAGCAAGCGACGAGGAATTCAAGGGGCTCTGCCAGGCGATGGGGAAACCTGAATTGGCATCGGATCCTCGCTTTGCCGATCTGCTGATCCGTCTGAAGGACGAAAACGCGGTCGCGCTGCTCGATATTATCAAAGATTGGGCCAAGAACAAGACCATCAATGAAGTCGACAAGCTGGGCGCCGAGTACGGGTTTGCCTCCAGCCCGATTCTGAATGCCAAGGATCAATATGAATCGGCTCACTTCAGAGCGCGTGCAACGGTTTTTGAATATGAAGATCCAATCTACGGCAAAACAGTCGAGGTGAGCTCGCCGGCCAAGCTTTCCAAGACCCCCGGTCGGCTCAAGTGGACCAACAAACCGGTTGGTTTGGATAATGAGTTCGTTCTCCGAAAATATTTAGGGCTTCGAACCTATCAAATTCAAGCTTTGGCGGAGAAAAACATTATCGGCAAGTGGGTTGAAAATCCTCCCGGGCGAAAGCCACCCGATGATTGGGACGGCAAATCCGGAATAGTCATGTGAGAATCTCACCAACCCTTTTACTCGGTAAAGCTTGAAAATGCTCAGAAGGAGAAGCAACTCATGACATTGCCCAAAATAACGACAACACTTCCATACGAGGATTTTTCCGTGGAAACCGATCGCACCTGGGTCGATTGGATCCACGACGCGGATGATCCCAAGAAGAACCATTTGAAGCTGGAAGCACTCGATGACCTGCTGGTTCTGGATGTCAGTGAAGCCAATATTGGTGGTCTCTTTTGTTCATCGATTCTGGGTGAATTCGGCGCCGATGTGATACGAATCGAGCCGCCCGAAGGGGACCTGGCCCGCAAGTTCACTCCCTTCGGTTATCTGTACAAGGGAACCGGATTAGGCTATCTGGTCGAAGGCCGCAACAAATACCACATCACTCTTAACCTGAAAAAGCCCGAGGGTCAGGAAGCGTTTCGTCGACTGGCCGCCCAGGCGGATGTCGTCATCGAATCCTCCAAGCCCGGCGTGATGGATGAATACGGTCTCAGTTACCGTCATCTGCGCGCAATCAACCCGCGCTTGATCTATTGCTCCATCTATACTTACGGTCACTTCGGACCTGAAGCCGGTTGCGGCAAGCCGGATTACGATATTTGTGATCAGGCCCGGTCGGGCATAATGGCCGTTACCGGCGAACCGCAGGAACAGGAACAGCGCATGCCCTGGAACGTGCCAACCAAGGAAGGCAACTGGATGGGTTGGTACGCAGGTGGAGCATGGGCTTCCTTCGGCATATTGGCTGCGCTGAACTATCGCAATAACACCGGTGAAGGCCAAATGGTGGATGTGGCGCCGCCGGAAGCGGAGCTGCGTTTCGCCGATTACCATATCCAATACTATCATGCGTTCAAGGAACTGCGCGGGATAATCGGGGCCTATGACAGTGCCGTATTCCCCTACACCATCATCAAAACCAAGGATGGGTTCAGTTTCATTGCAGGCTTCAGTGATGTCAATTGGGAAGGCCTGACCAACATCATGAAAAACCCTGAACTACGAGAACGCTTTCCGACCATATTCGACCGCCTGAACAAAGAGAACCAACCGTTGATTCATCAGGAACTGGAGAAATGGTCGGCCCACTACACCTGCGATGAAATCCTCGATATGGTGCAGGATTACGTTCTCAATCGACGCGGCCCCGGCACGGTCGCGACCGCCAAAATGACGGACATCAAGGAAACCTTTGAAGACGAGGCATGGTGGGAACGAGGCGTATTCGATAAGGGTACGGATCCGTACTATGGCGACGTTGCATTCCAGGCTCCCGCATGGAAAATGACACTCACCCCGGCCCGCGTCAAGTGGCTCTGCCGGCCGATCGGCGCCGACAATGAGTACATCTTCCTGCGCTATCTGGGAGTTGGAAAAGAAAAGCTGAATGAGTGGCAAGGGCAGGGCATCGTGTAAACCGTAGAGAAGCTCTTTCACCCGGTCGCTCAGGCGGCCGGGTGAAAAACGACTTGGACCACCCGACTACCCTTTATGGGGGTAATCGGGTGGATTGCACCTCGCCATCCGGCATCTAGCAATCGTGCAGTTCTCGGCATCCCCACCGGCATGGCGGCATTGTGCGGGAATGACGCAAGGCCGGTATTTGGGAACGGGCTTCTAGGATAAGGGAACGCGATCTTCATTGACCCACTCGTCCACATCAATGTATCTGAACCTGCCGCATTCCCCCGGAAGTATGACGCGCGTGATTCCTGCATTTATGATGACTCTTCTGCACAACAAACAGGGTTCGGGATAGAGCACCGGTTTGCCGGTTTCAGCATCAAAACCTGCCAGATACAAGTCGGCACCCACCATATCAAGCCTCGATGCATGGATGATGGCGTTCATTTCCGCATGGACGGCTCGGCATAATTCGTAGTTCTGCCCTGATGGGATGTTCAGATTCTTGCGGGCACAGACCCCCAGATCAATGCAGTTGGTGGTTTTCCTTGGGGCGCCGTTGTATCCCGTGCTGATAATCTGGTCGTTTTTGACGATCACCGCACCGAAGCGCCGCCGCATGCAGGTACTTCTGCGTGCGACGGATCGTGCTATATCGATGTAATATTCGCTCTTGTTGGGTCTGCTCATGGTCTCCTCATTGCGTGCTCGGAATCAAGATTCAGGCATGCGCCTGCCTGTTGTGCCGGCGGGAATCCCGCCGGCACAAGGGGTTCGGCAAACATGGACGCTATCAACCCAATGCGTCAAATTATATCTTACTGCAAAACGCGCCTGGCGAGGTGCAAAAAAGTGACACGATCCAATACAGCGGTTCTGTCACTCCATCGTTTTACATCGTTGCATGCAGGATTATGGTTCAAACAGGTGGGGTTCCGTCCTACCTTGGTCGACTGGCTTCATCACGCGCTTGGCGAGGTGCAACGAAGCCTCGGCGAACCCCGGAATCTTTTTCTTGAAAACTATGTGTCGAATTGAAAGGTAACACTCTTGAAAACAACAGACCAACCAATGCACTATGAACTGCGTCTGGTATCAAAAGCTTCAGGGGTCGGGTATTTTTCTTGCTGCCCCATGGAAGCCGTGACAACGGATGCCGCACTTGCCTACCTGCGAGCCCATCCGCATGATGAGTTCATGCACAAGTACGTTTTGGACAGGGTCTGCGCATGCGACCCGGAAATTGTCGGACAGCTCATCGCGCAGGCGCAGCAGGACTCAATATTTTTGGCCATCCTATGTGAAGCGGTCCTATCCGATAAAAAGTTCCGCGCCTTGCGTTCACGATTTCCCAAGGGTGAAGTGAGAAGACTCTCCAACCATACGCCGCTCATCTACCTCAAATCGTATGTGTTGGAAGATCAGCCGACTCACCATCAATGGATTACGTACTTTGCGCACAACATCCTCGATCACAAGCCTTTAGATTCGCTGGAGAATCCCAGCATTTCGCTGCCAATCCCAGGCGATCGGCCGGGATCACCCCGGCTTCCGGTGCATATCGAAGAAGTCTTGAAACGTATGGCTCACAGCTTGCCATCTCAGCGGGAAAGTCCGATACCAGTGGAAGTAACCGCGCAGAACGCTCGCGAGAAGCTCAACGCCATAGGCATACTGGCAGGTGCTGAAATGAAACACACGTCATCGCTCAGCCCATGCGGACTGTACAGGAAATGGCAGCTGCGCCTTTCCGTCAAACACGCCGATCACAACTATACCCTTGCCGGCATTCAGACAAGCTTCGGACGGGGGCTCGACGAGTCTCACGCCCGTGCCTCCTGTGCCATGGAAATGATCGAACGTTACTCAGCCTTTGCCAGTTTCGATGAGTACGGAGCCAGTGGATTTGTGCAAAAGCACCCGCTCACCGGGGGCAGTTACCTGGATCTGCAACATCTGCCGACTCTGGACCCGAATTCTATCAGGCTCGAGGTTCCCTATGCCAACGATTCATTATACTGGATTGAAGGCGAGCAGATCATCAGCGGCATGTCCAGGTCGATTTGGGTCCCGGTCCAGTGTGTTTTTCTGTTTTGCAACCTTGCGGAAGTGAGCCTTTTCAGCGGACTCGGGTCGACCGGTCTGGCATCCGGCAATTCCATTCAGCAAGCCAAACTCAACGGTCTCCTGGAAGTCATTGAACGCGATGCTGAAGCGACTTCGTTTTACGATGTGTCCCGCTGCTTCCGGCTCAAGGCGGAAGATCCGGTCGTTTCCCGCCTGCTGGATGACTACCGCGCGAGGGGGATCCAGGTGCAGTTCCAGGACATCAGCCATGAGTTTGGAATACCGTGCTACAAGTGTTTCGTGATTGGCCCCCAGGGGCAGGTGATCAAAGGCTCCGGTGCCCATTTGGACGGGAAAAAGGCGTTGCTGTCGGCCCTGACCGAGACCCCTTATCCTTACCCCAACGGCCCTGCCTCTCTGCCGGGCCCCGCCGGCATTGCAACGCGGCTGTTTGAAGAACTGCCCGATTACTCTTCGGGCGGTCCGCAGCAGGACCTTGCCATCCTGGAAGCGGTCCTGAACACCAACGGCTATCAACCGGTCTATGTCGATATAACCAAACAGGATTGCGCCATTCCCGTGGTCAAAGCATTGATCCCCGGGATGGAGCTGATGGCCGATTTTGATCAGTTTTCACGCGTTGGGCCGGGGCTTTTGCGCAACTACTTGAAAGTGAAAAAATAAACGGATGGGTTTCGAATGTTAGTCGCGACCTTGCCGGTCTGGGTATTGGCAGAGATTTTATGGAATGATTAGTATTGTGTGTGAAGCCAGCGGGTTGAATCGAATTCGCGGGGAGGCGTTCTTGATTTCCCAGTTTGGTGGCAATGTGCGAGATGCGTGACAAGAAAACATGCCGGCACGAGGGAGAAAACACATCATGAAATCCATTTTGCTGATCGTCTTGATGGCTTTATTGTCGGCGCTGTGGGGACCCTGCGCATGTGCCGAAAATCACCACAAACCGAAGGGGGACGCGATGCAGGACGCCGAACACTATAACAAGCCAAGCGATGAAGAATTGAGAAAAACTCTGACGCCAATGCAGTATAAAGTCACCCGGAAAGAAGGGACTGAGCCGCCGTTCAACAATGAGTACTGGAACAACAAAAGGGAAGGCATTTACGTTGACATCGTCTCCGGGGAACCCCTCTTCAGTTCGAGGGACAAGTATGAATCCGGTACAGGCTGGCCGAGCTTCACGAAACCGCTGGAGCCCGGCAATATCGTGGAAAAAAAGGACCGCAGTTTTTTTATGGTGCGCACCGAGGTCAGGAGCAAGCACGGCGATTCCCATCTCGGTCACGTCTTTCCGGACGGTCCGGCGCCGACCGGTTTGCGTTACTGCATCAACTCCGCGGCCCTCAGGTTCATACCCACAGAAGATCTGGAGAAAGAGGGCTATGGAGACTACCTGGGGTTCTTTCAGGACAAGTGATCACACCTGAGCGGGGGTGCCGGCTTGATCGGGGCGTCGGGGAAACCCGTCGCCCCGGTTCTACAACAGTTTGGATCACTCGAAGGTGACATGATCCGCCGGTTTTTCCATCTCTTCCGGAAATTCATGAAATGGAAAGGGGCGATGATTGTCGTTGAGTGTGACGTAGCGAATGGTTTGGTATGCGTAGGTAGCGACTTTATTGGAAAAATTTCTGAGGGGCGAGCTGTATTTCTGGGTGATCAGAAGATAAATAAACTGAAACACGGCGGTGATCTGGATGACGGTTTTTAGTATCTCGAAGATAATGAGATACATGATGGTGTAGAGGAGGCGAATCCCCACTTTTTTGCGTGACAGCTTGCTTTCGACAACTTCCCTGGTGCTCTCCATGGCAACTCCTTCACTCTGTTAGTTGAATCCAGCGTCAGAACTATAATCGTTCGAGCAACCCGCGATACAAAAGGGGAATCTACCCTGTGTCATTTTGGGCAGGCTCCCGATCGGCCCACAACGTTTGCTTCCTCACTCCACCAGTCGGACCATTTGAACGAGACGTGGGGCGTCCAGAACATTTTGCGAAAATGGTACCCGTAGATCGCCATGGTCATCGCGTCCGCGAAGGACCGACGATATCTGGCAATACCTTCCTTGAGCAGCTTCCAGTAATATCCCCTCGATTTTGGCTCGCGTAGTCCCAGAAACCAGATGGATCGAAAAAAGGCATAGAGGTCTTCTCCACTGAGACTGGTCGTCGCCATGGGTCTGTACTGGCGCAAAAATGCGAGAGTCCGATTATAATACATCTCCGGAGAATAAATGGTGTTCATTACCCATCGATATCCGTCAATGATTTTTTGCCGCTCCATTTTCGGAATAAAATTCAAACTCCCGCTAACATCCGTGTTATCACCCGAAGGTCGAAAAAGCAAACGCCCCTCTCGCTCCAAGCGATGGTACAACCTTGTGCCGGGGATGGCCGTGAGCAAACCGATCATTGCGGTAACTATGCCGTTTTTCTGGATGAACTGGACCTGTCGTTGAAAAATGTCCGGCGGATCGCTGTCAAAACCGATGATGAATCCACCCATCACCGCCAGCCCATTGTTCTGAATAATCGTTACGGAATCCGACAGACTGCGCCGCAGATTCTGGGCCTTGCCGCACTCTTTCAGTCCCTCCTCGGACGGTGTCTCCAGCCCGAGAAAAACCTTGTTGAATCCGGCCGCCACCATCAGACGCATGAGCTCTTCATCTTCCGCCAGGTCGACGGAGGCTTCGGTAAAAAAGGTAAACCGTCGTCTTCTCCTGCCCTGCCATCGGATGATCTCGCGCAGCAGCCCCTTGACCCGCTTTCTGTGGCCGATAAAGTTATCGTCCACAATGAAAACCGACCCGCGCCAGCCAAGTTCATACAAGGCGTCGAGTTCGGCCAGCATCTGTTCATTGGTCTTGGTGCGGGGCACCCGCCCGTTCATAATAATGACGTCGCAAAATTCGCAGTTGAATGGACAGCCTCGGGAATACTGGACACTCATGGTAACATAATCGCTGAAGTTGATCAGGCTCCACAGCGGGATGGGAGTGTTCTCCAAAGGGGGATGCTCACCTGATCGATAGCGCGCCCTGGGAGTCCCACTTTGCAGATCTCTCACGAATTGGGATAGAACCGCTTCCGCTTCACCCAGGATCACGTGATCCACTTCATGAAAGTCATCTTGATAGGAATGAAAAAGGGGGCCTCCCCCAACGATTTTAATGCCCAACCGGCGGCATCGTTCGATAACGATCCGGGCAGACCGTTCCTGCGCAATCATGGCGCTGACGAACACATAATCGGCCCAGCGCAGATCTGCGTCTTGCAAGTCCCGCACGTTCATATCCACCAGACGCTTGTTCCAGGATGCCGGCAGCATCGCGGCAACCGTCAAAGCTCCGAGGGGGGGAAAGGCCGATTTGCGGTCCACAACGCGCAGGGCGTGTTTAAAACTCCAAAACGTTTCGGAAACCTTGGGATAAATCAATAGAATTTTCATCTGACTTCCTCTCTCACTTCCAGACCCTGATCCAAGAAAGAGGCACCAACGAATGAATCAACTTCGTAAACTCTATAATCAGTGGAGGTTGAAAGCAAGAAAATCTGCAGGGGAGGGGATCATTTTTTCACCAGCGGCAGTCTGCCATCATCCCCCGAATGGTATAAAATTCCAGCGAAAACCTGCTCGTCTCCAGTAGTGTTGCAAGTCTTGACAGTGCTCGGCCGGACAAAACCGGTACCCAGATTTGCAATCCGCATGTCGAGGGTGCTCATTTATTGGGACAGCCTCCATGGGGGGAGATGAGAGCGGTTTAGCCGATGCTCAAAAATAGTGTACATTTCATTTCAGGATTGTGTTATAGAGTTCGTTTACGTTTTTCTGCAAGGCAAATGAAAACCGGAGATGCTCTTGGCCGCACCAGACGGGCAGGGCTTCCGCCCTGAGGAATGCCGGCAGGTAGGGCGCCAGGGGGGATAGCAGGACCAGTAGATCAAACCGGGGAGAGGCTAAATCTATGGCACTCGTTGTTCAAAAATACGGGGGCACGTCCGTTGCTGACACCGAAAGAATTCGCAATGTCGCCCGCAGAGTCGTGGAGCGCACCCGATCGGGAGACCAGGTTGTCGTTGTTTTGTCTGCGCGGGCCGGTGATACGGACCGACTTCTGCAGCTGGCCAATGAGATGAGTCCTGATCCGGATCCGCGCGAAACCGATGTTCTGCTCGCTACGGGTGAACAAATCACCATTGCGCTTTTCAGCATGGCCGTCAAGGACATGGGTTCTCAGGCCGTCTCCATGACCGGCTATCAGGCGGGAATCATTACCGACGGCCGTTATGGACAGGCGCGCATCAGCTGGATTGAAACACTGCCCATCATGGAAAAGCTGCACGAGAGTAAAATTGTGGTTGTGGCCGGTTTCCAGGGCTATGATGATGCCGGCAATATCACTACGCTGGGGCGGGGTGGTTCCGACACCACTGCGGTGGCTCTGGCGGCGGCGCTGGGAGCTGACGTTTGCGAAATCTATACCGATGTCGAGGGAGTATTCACCACAGACCCCAATATCTACTCGAAAGCGCGCAAGCTCACACGCATCAGCTACGAGGAAATGCTGGAAATGGCGAGCATGGGAGCCAAAGTGCTGCATATCCGCTCGGTCGAATTCGGCATGAAATACAATGTACCGCTGCTGGTATTGTCTTCGTTTACCGACGCCCCCGGCACCCTGGTCACCAAGGAGGACGATGAGATGGAAAAAGTGGTGGTTTCCGCAATCACCTACAGCAAAAAAGAAGCCCGCATCACAGTCACCAATGTGCCCGACACTCCAGGTATGGCGGCCAGATTGTTTTCTCCCATTTCCCAGGCCGGCATCAATGTGGACATGATCATTCAGGGAAGCGGGTCCATACCGGGAAGGGCGAATATCTCCTTCACTGTTCCCCGTCTTGATTACGAAAAGACGGTCAAACTGGCGGAAAAAGTCGCCGGTGAAATCGGTGCCGGGGCAGTGCACAGCAACCCCCACATTGCCAAAGTCTCGGTGATCGGCCTCGGCATGAAGAGCCACAGCGGAGTGGCCAGCAAAATGTTCGAGACATTGGCACGAGAGAACATCAACATCAAGATGATCAGCACCTCGGAAATAAAAATTTCTGTTGTGGTGGACGAGAAATACACCGAATTGGCGGTAAGAGTATTGCACGATGCGTTTGAGCTGGATAAGGAATACCACGGCCGTTTGGAGATCAAAGAAGAAGTTCGCTAGAGCGCTGGAGAGCCGAAAAGAGCAGCAGACGCCGGACCGGAGGCGTATTCAGAGGTGAGCATGCAAGAAGTAAAGGTTTACGACACGACGTTGAGAGACGGTACCCAGGCTGAAGACTTCAGCTTGTCCATGGAAGACAAGATCCGCATCGCATTGAAGCTCGATGATCTCGGCATCCACTACATTGAAGGGGGCTGGCCCGGTTCGAACCCCAAGGATGTGGGATTCTTTGATGAAATACTCAACTACCATCTTAAGAATGCTCGAATTGCCGCCTTCGGGTCGACTCATCACCATGCCCGAACCGCCGCCACCGATGCCAATCTCAACGCTCTCATAGCGGCCAAAACTCCGGTGATCACCATCTTTGGTAAAAGCTGGGGCGTGCATGTTCGGGACGCACTGCATACCACTCTGGAGCGCAATCTTGAACTGATTTGCGACAGTCTGCAATATCTGCGGCCTCACGCACAGACTCTCTTCTACGATGCCGAGCACTTTTTCGACGGCTTCAGGGACGATCGTGAATATGCGCTGGCTACCCTGGGAAAAGCCATCGATGGTGGGGCGGAATGCCTGATTCTGTGCGACACCAACGGCGGCAACCTGCCCGCCACCATCGCCGAGGTCTTTCAAGTGGTCAAAGAACGTTATCCCGGCATGCCCCTGGGCATTCACGCGCACAATGACACCGACCTGGCAGTGGCCAACAGCTTGGCCGCCGTGCAGATGGGGGCGGTACAAGTGCAGGGAACGATCAACGGTGTGGGGGAACGGTGCGGCAACGCCAACCTGTGCTCCATTATCCCCAACCTGTGCATAAAAATGGGCGTGCCGGTTCTCTCGGAGGAAAATCTGCGCAAGCTTCGCCCTATCAGTCGCTATGTGCTGGAGTTGGCCAATGTGCCTCCATTCCGCTATCAACCCTACGTCGGCAGAAGCGCTTTTGCCCACAAGGGAGGCGTGCATGTGAGCGCCGTCGAAAAGAATCCTCTCACCTATGAACACATTGACCCTGAACTGGTCGGCAACCGCAGGCGCTTCCTGGTGTCCGATCTTTCCGGGAGGGCAACCATCAAACGCAAGGCGGAAGATTTCGGGCTTGAACTGTCCAAATCCGATCCGGTCGCGATGCAGGTTTTGGAGGAGCTCAAGGAACTGGAAAACCAGGGCTTTCAGTTCGAGGCGGCGGAAGCCAGCTTCGAGTTGCTCATCAATAAAGCCATGGGCCGATCCAAGCGCTATTTTGAACTGGTGGGGTTCCGTGTGATCGACCAAAAGCTGAGCGAGACCAAGGAGCCCGTCTCCGAGGCCACCATCATGGTCAAAGTCGGGGGCAACGTGGAACATACCGCAGCGCTCGGCACAGGCCCGGTGAATGCGCTCGACAATGCGCTGCGCAAAGCATTGGAAAAGTTTTACCCGGTGCTCAAGGAGATGGAACTGAGCGATTACAAAGTCCGTGTGCTGCCGGGACGGGACGGCACTGCCTCCAAAGTGCGGGTGCTGATTGAATCGCAGGACGGGGTCGATAACTGGGGGACCGTTGGCGTTTCTCACGACATCCTGGAGGCCAGCTGGCAGGCGCTGGTGGACAGTATCAATTATAAAATGTACAAGTATGAAAAAAAGAACGGAATATGCTGATAAGAAGCTGAAGAACGATTCCTTGTCAGGTCAATGGGCGGCCGTATCCCTGCTGGCCGCCCTCATCTTTTGCCTCCTCCTTGGCCGTTACTACCGGAAACTGCATTTTTCCCCAGAACCCTCTTCTGCTCCCGTCATCTGCACCGTTCAGGGTGCTGTCAAGCGTCCCGGTGTCTATGTGCTGGCAGACAATGCAGCCACCCTTTTTCATGCAGTGGAAGCGGCAGGAGGCCTGCGCGGCGGGAAACCAACCGAGATGGGGGCAGCTCTGTTGCGCCGGCGGCTGATCACGGGCAGCCTCGTGCAGATCCGACGCAATGCTCAGGGTGAATTTGACGCGCGGGTGGAGCCGGGAAGCGGCAGACTGCGATTCCTCATCGGGCAAAAAATTGATCCCAACCGGGCTGCCAAGGATGAATTGATGCTCATCCCGTTGATGCAACCGGAATTTGCCGATGCCATCATAGCACGCCGGGCTTCGCGGCCATGGCAGAGGCTGAGTGAGTTGCGGGAAATACCGGGCATTGGACCAAAAACCGTGGAGAAATGGAGAAAATATCTTGAAGTTGAGGCCGGCTCATCAGGTCGCTGATATTCCTGTGTCTCTGCGTGCTCCGAGATCTCTGCGGAGAACGATTACATTGTGACAGGGTCACCAACAAACCACCGGAAAGGAGAGAGTGGCAATGATTAAATTTAATGGTATCAATCACCTGGCCATGGCGACGGGGGACATGGATAAGACCATTCGCTTCTGGAGGGACTTGCTGGGCATGAGACTGGTTGCCGGGTTGGGCAAGCCGGGATACCGGCATTATTTTTTTGAAATTTCACCACATGATTTGATTGCCTTCTTTGAATGGCCGGGCGTGCAGCCGGTTCCGGACAAGGACCATGGCAGGCCGGTTGAGGGTCCTTTCATTTTTGATCATGTCTCCTTCGGCGTGGAAACGGAAGAGGACCTGTGGGAAATCAAGGACAAGCTGACGGCGGCGGAATTCTGGGTGTCGGAAGTCATCGATCATGGTTTCATTCACTCCATTTACGCCTTTGATCCCAACGGTATTCCCATCGAGTTCAGCTGCCATGTCGAAGGGCGGGATATCCGCAAGAACCCTGTGATGAAAGATGCTTCTCCCTCGACCGTGACCAAGGAAGGGCCGCAGCCGCAGATGCAGAAGTGGCCGCAAGTGGGCCGACCCACACCCGTGCAGGAGCGTAAAATATATCCGGGGGCCGGCAGCGAGCTGTTTCATGGAAAAGAACAATCCTGACGACCGGGAACGCCAATGCAAACTAATGGCGCCGGCGATTCCGTCCCGCTGAAAAGACCGACATCCTGGAGTCCTCTGCGGCGCCCGGTGTATCGAGCCCTGTGGATAGCCACGCTGGTATCCCACATCGGCACATGGATGCAAAACACCGCCTCCGCCTGGTTGATGACTTCTCTTGCGCCTTCGCCTCTGATGGTTTCGCTGGTCCAGACGGCGACCACCTTGCCGTTATTTGTCCTGGCTCTGCCGGCGGGGGCGTTGGCCGATGTTCTGGACCGGCGGCGCCTGCTGCTGCTGACCCAGTCCTGGATGATCTTAGCGGCGGCCGCTCTCGGCTGGTTGACCGTGGCAGATGCCATCACTCCCTGGCTGTTACTCTCTTTTACCCTCATGCTGGGAATCGGTGCAGCCATGAACGCACCCGCATGGCAGGCCATTGTTCCCGAACTGGTGGAGATGCGGGAAATTCCCGCTGCAGTGGCTTTGAACAGTGCGGGATTCAATGTTGCCCGGTCGGTCGGACCCGCGCTTGGAGGGCTGGTATTGGGACTCTTCGGCGCAGGTGTGGCATTTTTCATCAACGCCTTCTCTTTTCTGGGAGTTTTGACCGTTTTGTTTCTCTGGCGACAAAAGCCCCGGGAAAGCGCGCTGCCTGCCGAGAGGGTCATCAGCGCCGCGCGCACCGGGCTGCGCTATGTTCGCCATGCACCGGCGTTGCAGGCAGTTCTAATTCGGACCGCAGCGTTTATCGTTTCAGCCAGTGCCGCCATGGCGCTTCTCCCCCTGGTGGCCAAAGACATTCTGGCACTTGACTCGACCGGCTACGGTTTGCTGCTTGGTTTCTTCGGGCTGGGGGCGGTAGTTGGAGCAGTTCTTCTGCAGCCGATCCGCCGCAGGATATCCGTTGATTTGCTGGTAATGGTGGGCACCATAGGCTTCGCCGGGACTTTGACCACATTGGCTCTGGTGCGAAATTGCCCCGCCGTCTGTGTCGCTCTGGCAGTGGGCGGGGCCGCCTGGCTGGCGCTCATTTCGAGTTTCAACAGTGGCGTCCAGGCGGTCGTTCCCTCCTGGGTGCGCGGCAGGGCGCTCTCGGTCTATATGCTGGTCATTTTCGGAGGCATGGCTGGTGGGGCCACTCTGTGGGGGGCTGTCGCGGTGCTCCTTGGCCTCCCCCGGACGTTGCTCACCGCGGCGGGCAGTCTCGTGCTCGCCTGGGCTCTGAGCGCTGCTTACAGCCTTGCCGGAGACAGCCCGGATCTCAGCCCATCGATGCACTGGCCGAGCCCGTCGCTTGCCGTCGAGCCGCGTCCTGAGGAAGGTCCGGTGGTGATCATGGTGGAATATCTCATCGATACGGGAAAATCGGAACAATTTGTGTCCCTCATGCGCGCAAGGCGAAATGCTCGCATGAGAGATGGGGCCCTTAGCTGGGGTTTATATGTTGACGCTTCCAGACCGGAGCGTTACGTGGAATCTTTTACCGTGTCATCCTGGCTGGAGCATCTGCGCCAGCACCAACGAGTCACGGTGGCCGACCGCGAGCTGGAAAAAAAACTGTACAGCTTTCATACGGGCACAGAAGCTCCAATAGTCACCCATTTCTTGTCCAAGGCGCTCCCCAAATGAATTTCCAGCTTCCTCAGGAGCCTGCTCGTGAACTGAGATTGCGGGCTTTTCAGTCATTTCGCCGAATCCCGGTGCGGGGTTTGAGTCAGATGCCTACATCCAGTGATCCAGCGGTCCTCTAGTTTTCCGCCGGGCTATTTTTGGCGAAGAGCGCAGCTCCGAGCGCTCCCACCATATCCGGATTCTCGGGAACAATCACATCCTGCCCCAAGTACTCATCAAGCAGCTTGCGTACGCATGGATTATGGGCAACTCCCCCTGCAAATACAAGCGGGTGTTCAGCCCCGATGCGGCGCAGCATCGCCTGGGTGCGCTGCACAATAGCTAAATGCAACCCCATGGCGATGTTCTGCGGCTTTTCTCCCCGAGCCATCAGAGAAGTGGCTTCACTTTCAGCAAACACGGTGCACATGTTACTGATTTGAATGCGTTTATCGGATTTCAGCGCGAATTCTCCAAACGACTCCAGCGGAATCTGCAGGGCGGTAGCCATAAATTCCAAAAACTTGCCGGTTCCCGCCGCACAGCGGTCGTTCATTTCAAACCTGGCGACTTTGCCGTTTGGCATTAGCACAATGACTTTGGTGTCCTGGCCGCCTATATCAAGCACCGTGCGGACGTCGGGGAAAAGATGCCGGGTGCCCAGTGCATATGCTTGAATCTCCGTGATTGTGGTGACTTTAAACTGCTTGACACTGTCGGCAAATAATTTGCGGCCGTAGCCGGTTGCCACGAAATGCCGGGCGTCCGTATCCTGCAAAAGCTGCTTGCATTGCTTCAAGGGATCAAAGGTGGTCGGCGCCTTCACCTGATAGACCAGCTCGACGTCGTTTAGCACCACCAGTTCGATGGATCGGGAGCCGATATCGATCCCGGCGACATGCCCTTCGTTCACGTGCTCACTCCCGCTTTACGACAAAATACCCTTCGGACCCTCAATTCAGCCTTCTAGCGTATCATCTCAACAAACGCTTCCACCCTTGTCTTGAGCTGCTCCACATCTTCCATGCTGTAATCGGTCTCTATGGAGAGCATGGGAATATTCGCCTGGTTGAGGGCCTTTTCCACCTTGAAGGCTTCCATGGCGTAGGGTTGGCAGAAAGAGAGGCCGTAGTGAATCACACCTTTGACATCAAGGCTTTTGGCCATTTCCACAACATGTTCGAGACGCTCCTTGTTGGGTGTAAAGCAGGCGCAATCAATTTTCATGTAGCGATCAGCCAGCAGATCAAGAAGTTGATCCAGGCTGTCACCGTTGGTCTGCACCAGGTCGCGGATGTTGCGCGTGCCGATACAGGACTCTTCTCCGACGATCACTGCGCCGGAGGATTCCACGATATAGGGCAACTTCCAGTTCGGCACCGCCATGGGACAGCCGGAAAGCATGAGACGCGGCGTCCCTTTTGGTGCAATACCTTGGCCTTTCCTCACCCGTTCTTCGATCTCATCGCACAGTTTGCTGATGTTTTCAGTGAAGCGGATGGGATCGTCATAAAAACTGATCTGGTTGACCAGCAGCACATCACGTCCCGAGATGGGTACGGGGCTTGCCGCCCTTAATCGGTTGAGACGCTGCAGCACCTCGCGCCTTCGATTGACTACTCCCATGGCTTCACGCAGTTTCGAAGCGGTAATGGATATACCCGTGAGCTCTTCAATTTTGTTCCTGAAACGATGGATTTCCGCTTTCCAGAGGTCGCGGTCACACGCGTTTTTCATTTGTGGGATTTCCATTACATAGACGGGAGCATATTCTTCAAAGATTTCATAGGCTTTCTTTTTGCCGTCACAGGTTGTCTCGCCCACCACCAGATCGCACGATTCGATGTAGGGGCAGAGCCTCGCCAGTTTAAAGCCGACAAATGATTTGATCAAAGCGCAGGTATTTCTCGGCAGAATCTTTTCCGCCGCTTCTTTGCCCGCTTCCGCACCGGCGCACAGTCCCACCTGAATGGCATCGGCCGCCAGTACAATTTCCTCGGGCACAAACACACAAAAGGTCCCGATCACCTTCTTACCCTGAGCTTTAGCGTCTTGCAGTTCAGTGATGCGGAGACCGTGTACTTCCGACAGGACAAAGTCCAGGTACTCCATGCCTTTGAGCCGCCCTTCCTGGCTCACATAGATATCCCCATAAAACTTGCCCAGAACTTCCAGCAGGCCGGCATGCGCATCGAGGTCCAGGTTGAGTTTCTCCCACATGGCGTCATAGGATTGTGTCATGGTATTTCTCCCGCACGATACATTGGGTATGTTCAATTTTTGACCCAAGGGGGTCGATTAGGACAACGGCGATAAATAAATTGAAGGAGGCGATATATCAAATTGATAATTACGATAATTTTCGCACCGCTCATCGGAACGGACAATGCTGTAATGCGTATCCGTCGTGCTCTCCGTTCGACATACGGAAAACTTTCGGGGCGATCCCTTGAAACTTCATGACCGGTTGCCACAAGGCGGATGATGCCAAGTCGGTTTCGGCAGCATTGCAGCGGGCACTTCAACGGTACCTGAGAGGCTGTCGCGGACTTGAATCTTTGCCCCCGCTCGTCATTCCGGCGAACGCCGGCATCCAGTAGTCATGTGCATCTCTTGATTTGACCCACCCCCCCGGCGACGATTCGGACATATTCTTGGACAAGCTCCTGGAGAACTCATAACCTCTGACCCCGCGCTATCCGATCATTTCGATCAAGGCTGCCACACGGGTCCTGAGCTGCTCGACATCGGAATCAGAATAGTCTGTCTCAACATGCAGGAAGGGCAACTGCCAGTCTCTTTCATTCACGGCCTGCAAAACCGCACTCTCCACCGCGAAAGTGTGACAGGTGTGCCAGGTGATATCGATCACCCCATCGACCCGATAATCCTTGATGAGCTCTCCGAGCAGTTTGACACGGCCCGGATTGGGCGACATGCAGGCGCACGGTATATCCAGGTAGCGGTCGGTTATGGCTTCAATCGGATCTCGCGATTCATCCTCGCTCACCGGAAAGAAACCTCTGTAGCCCGTGCACATTTCAAAACAGACAATGCTGCCGCCGCATTCTTCGATGAGCTTCACGACCTTATCGGAGCCCAGGGATACCGGGCATCCCGTCAGCAAAATCCTGGGTGCATGCGCCGTGAAAGGCGAAATTTCCCCTGAGCGACATGCCTTTATTTCATCGATCAACTGCCGCAGGGCGGATATGCCGTAGCCGGGATCCGCCGGAAAAAAAAGCGGCAGCATGGCGGTGAGCATGTCCACGCCGCTCAGCGGAATCGGCTGCACTCTGCTCAACTCCTGTAATTCCCTGAGCATGGCCCGCAATTGGTTGAGCAGCCGAATATTCTTCCACAGCTCTCCGCTGCTGATCGAGACGTCACAGAGCTGCTCCAGAACTTCTTTGAGCAGCTGGATCTCTTGCCGCCAAGTCTGCCTGGCACTTACGCGGTCTGCGCCGGGAGGCAGATGCATCACGTGCATCGATTTATACTGGCCGAGGAGTTCAAACATTTTCTTTTTACCATCGCAGGTGGTTTCCGCGATGATAAAATCCGCCAGGCGAAAGAAAGGACAGGCATCGGTGATGGAGAAGCCGAAACTGGACTTGATCAACGGGCAAAGATTGCGTGGCAGGATTTTTTCAGCGGCGGCAATCGGTTCCTGTCGAGTGCCGCAAAGCCCGACCGGGATTGCCCCAGCGGCCAGAATGAGCTCATTGGGGGCAAATCCGCAGTAGGTCCCAACAATCTTGACACCGCTTTTTTGGGCATGCTCCAGAGCGAGTATGGTTTGATTGCGATAATCGTCCAGGATTTTCATTGCCTGCGGTTTCATCAATATCTTCTCCCAAGAGTGTGATTGCTCCCTGTTGATATCAGCATTACCAATGAAATGATCGTCAGCATCTCTAGCCGATTCAGACCGACTCGGTATGCAAAACCGAGTCGGTCTGAAGTCTTCGACAACCTGCCGCACGACCCGATGGGTTTCAATCGCTCGTGAAAGCACAGGGTCGGAATTCGGATTCCGGCGCTGTTGGCCGCCTGCAGGATAGTGTTCCCCGTGAGAGCGAGCGTTTTCCGGCCGTCGATGGTCAATTTCACCTTTGCCATGATTGTTTCTCCTTATCACGCATGGAAGGATAATTCCGCCTCCTGCACTGTGTTCTCAGACGGACCGCAAACCCATCCCGATGGCGTCATCTGCGCCCCTTGTCGCCAAGGGTTGCCCGGTAAAAGACAAACTCATGAAAGACTTTTTTCATGCTCTCAGGGGGGCTCAATTATGCGCCGCAAGAATTGGCAAAATTCGGCAACAATCATTCTATGCAGGAATCAACACGGATCGCTTGCACCCCCTACGCACCCAGCCCTATGAATCGAGGTGTAGCGCCTTGGTAACCTTGCAATTCCGCCTTTCCCGTTCTTTCCAGTTGATTCAGTTTCATCGAGACCGTATAAATCGGGAGCCTGGTTTTCGCGGCCATTTCTCGAACCGATTGAGGGCCATCCTTGAGGGTTTCCAGCAGCAGGGCCAGTTGATATTCATCCAAGGCGGATTCTCTCAGCAAATCATGATAGCCCTCGGGTGGCAGCTTGTTGCCATAGACATTCCCCCGCTCGGTGAGGTGACGCTCCATACCGATCAACCAGCGCATTCGCGGGGACTGCAAGGCACGCTCCAGAGCTCCCAGTTGTCGCTCATACCGCCGCACATCAAGGGGTCCCAATTCTTTGGTCCTGCCGGTCAGTTCCGTCACGGCATCGGCAAACAGCCGACCTTCGGCCGCGCTCACATAGCGCAAAGCGCTGTGCTGTCTTCCGATACCGGCAAGGTCGAGCAGTTCTTCCAAAATCCGCATCCTTTTGGAGGCATAGACGTTGCCGTCCAGGTAATGGCAATCGCCGATATGGCAGCCAAAAACAACCACTGCATCATAGCCGCTTTTGAGCCCTTCGATGATGTAACAGGGGTCCACACGGCCGGAGCACATAGTGCGTATCACCCGGATATTCGGCGGATATTGAAAGCGTGAGACTCCGGCCAGATCAGCGCCGGCATATGAACACCAGTTGCTCAACCTGCTCCTTGCGGAACAGGATAAAGCCCCATAAATTCTTCAAAACAACTGGGATTAGCTTTAGTAAATCAGTTACGGCAGCGGCTGGTTTAAATATCCATTTCCTCATCCGGATTGAACCCAAGCCGTTCCCATTGAGCTTTCGCTTCCGCCTCGGCCCTGGCGATCTCTTTTTCGCTCCATGGTTCGATGACCAGGCTGTCGGCCACCAACTCCCAGATGTACTTCACTTCGTAGTTGCAGCCTTCATAAAATTTCGGCAGTCGCTTCATGATTTGGTCGTGGCAGTTGGAGCAGCCCACGACAACCACGTCAGCACCGCAGTCTTTGATCTGCCGAACTTTGTGGCGGCCATGGTAGGCAGACTCCTTCTCATAGGGCATCGGCCAATTGCCCCCTCCGGCCCCACAGCAGTAATTGTTGCCGCGCGTCGGCTCAAAATCCGCAAATTGGTCCACGCACTGCTGAATGATCCACCGCGGTTCATCATAGTAACCGTAGCCGAAATTGCGCTCCAGTTCACGACCGTGTTTACAGGAGTCGTGCCAGGTAAAGACTTTGCCGGCATTGACGCTCTTATCCAGCTTGATCCGCCCCTTTTCGATGATTTCTTTCAGATAATCATAGAGGTAAATATGGTTGATGGTGTTGTTGGGATCTTCCAGCACGCATTCCTTCATACCCTTGCGGCAACCATAGGAGCCTCCGCCGCAGTCGGGCATGATCATGCGATTGATGTGGTGCTGCTGCATGAAGTCGATTTTGCGCTTTGCCAAAATCTTGGTCGCTTCCGCGTTTCCGGTGAACAATCCCCAGTCCACCGCTTCCCAGTTTTCCGAAGGGATGGTCCAGTTTTCTTTGGCGGCATAGAAAATTTTCCACCACCAGATCATGTCGTCGTTGTCGGCAAAGACCTCTTTCGAATTGGGGAAAAAAAGAATGTCAGCGTTGTCTTTGTCGATGGGCACATAAAACCCGGGGCATTCTTCATCGGCCAGCTCTTTTCCCATATCGTACATGAGGAAAAAATAATCTTCCTTGGGAATGGCCATATTGTTGCCTGTGTTGAGCACGTTTTCCACTCCCTTGTGCAGGATGCCCGGCACCTGATCGCGCGGCCGCAGGCTTTTCATATGGCCCATGATCCCCACAATATCGATGTTCATCGGACATCCATGGACACAACGGCCACAGCCGGTACACAGCCAGGGGAATTTCGAATCGACCACTTCGTCCACCATGCCGAATGCCAGCATGCGCAGGGTCTTGCGCGTGTCCCACCCTTCCATGCCGGGGGTTCCTGTGATAGGGCAACCGTTGGTACAGGTCCCGCAGGTCAAACACAGATTGAGATCAAACTTATCGAGGTATTTTTTTACATCATCGGGAAGCTTGTGTTTTTGGATCGCCTCTTGCATCGTTTCATCCTTTCATGGAGTGTCTGGCTTGATATGGTTATCGAGGACCCTCCGGGAGGAGCAGCTCCTCCCCGAGAAAACTGAACGGAGACTTGTCGGGGCCGAATCCGGGTCGGTAGTCAAATATTTCTTCGATCAAATGATTTACTTCCTTGTACAGCGACCTCAGGGGGATTCGCGCCGGGCAGAGCTCCTCGCAAAGGCCGCAGTCGATGCAACGCCCTGCCATGTGCACCGCCCGCACCAGATGAAAGGACGTATCGGGCGGCAGCACCCCTGCGGGGACCAACGCGGTGTGCCCCAAACTGCATTCCGTGCAGAAACAGACCGGACAAACATCACGGCAGCCATAACACTTGATGCACCGGTTGAAATGCCCGAGCCACAAATTCAGCCGGGCTTCACGCTCCATTGCGCGCAGCTCCCCGAGCTTTTTACTGTTGCTGACGGGTTGGGCTGGGGCGCCGTAGTCGAGTTGATCCGGGTAAGGTTTCGCACATTCGCAGTAAGCCGCCAATTCCTGGCTGCACGCCTGCCCCACGACCTTCACTTGATCCGGATCGAGCTGCTTCCATTTGGACAGTTCATTGAGCCCTCGCTCTTCGCAGCCGCGCAGCAGGATACCGTAGGTCCGGCCTGGGTCTCTTGCGGCCGCGGAAAGGAGCATTTTAACGATCGGATAGCGGGCACGGGTGTAGCTCCAGGGCATCAATTGGTCGCTTTCCCAGCGGGTGAACAGTTTGGGAAAAGGAAACCCGTAATGCATGGTGTAGGCGAAGAAGCCGTCGACCTGGCCTTCCTCCAGAAGTTTGCGTATCTTGGTATTCATAAATTGCACCCTGAAAGGCAAAGATTTGTCAATTCAGCTCCGTCGAGAACAATTCCCTTTTCGCAGCGCACCCGACCCGTGCACGGCACTTTCACAATGCGCACGTTGGTCGGATACTGGAGTCGCATGGAGCCGGACAAGTCGGCTGCGGCATACGAGCACCATTGGCAGCAATAACAGACAATGATCGGCTCAAATTGTTCCCCCATGATCAGTCTCCTCAATAGATCTTTGCTAACACCGCATCTACACGCGTTAACGCCGGTTGGTGGAGGTAGCGCCGCAGTTCAAAATGTTGCATGCCTGACGGTCGATCACGAATTCAATACCGGGCATGGCGCGGAGGCTCCTGCTATCCGGTGTGCGCAAGCCGTGATCGGCTGTAAGCCGGTCGATGGTGACAACAAAGGCCCTCGGTTGTTTACTTTGCGCGATTTCCCGCATGTTCTGTGGAAAATACTGCATCAAGGCATTTGGGCTGGACTGAAAGGGGATCTATTGGACAAAGCTGGGTAAAATATCGCGCAACTTTCGGCCTGCCCGGTGCCTACCTAACACGGGTAGTTTTGCCGTGTTGCCTCAGGTGAAGCCGAAAAAAGCGTACATGAACGATCTCCTGATGATGATGGTAAATAGTACAGAGCTTCATTTACTGTAGGGTTGCCTATTTGTCTAATAGGAAATTCCAATATATGCTGCATGGAAACAGAGAATATTTTCTATTCTCATGATAACCAAGTTCGCCTCATCCCGCTCTTGAATGGCCGTTGCATGAACGACTACCGCCCAAAAAAGCCCACGGCGCAGCGAGAGTGTTGTGGCGCTATAGACCGTTGATCTTGTTGCCGGCATTGTAACCCGAATAGGCGCGTGTTCCGGTAGTCTTCACGCTTTGACTGTCTATGAATGCGGCACAGGGACTCGTGTGACTATTGACCTGGTGGTTCATTGCAGTAAAGTGCATGTGTACGACGGGTGGTGCGAAACGGCTTCGAGGGAAGGGGATCACTCTCCGAAAAATCGCTCGGAAGGCTTGTTGCACAGCGGGGATCGCTGCCTCGCTGTCGTAACAGGGTCGAAATGTGAGTTCTTGGGTTTAATGGAGTGTGTCAGGGTGAACACGCGAATCAGGTTTATTCTCCTGGAGGGGTTGAGAACTTCCTGGCCCATCTGCATGGGCTATTTCCCCATCGGTCTGGCGTTTGGGGTGCTGGGGCAGAAAGCGGGATTGAACCCGTTTCAAATCGGCATGATGTCGCTCCTTGTATTTGCCGGCAGTTCGCAGTTTATCGCGGTTTCCATGCTGAGCTCCGGTGCCGAGGTCATGTCCATCGCCATGACGACCTTTGTCATCAACCTGCGGCACTTTCTCATGAGCTCCTCGCTGGTGGTGTATCTGCAGCAGGCCGGTTGGAAATTCTTGTCGGCATTTGCCTACGGCATTACCGATGAGAGTTTTGCGGTGAACATGACTCGCTTCAGAGCCAACGAGTGGGGTAAGTATCGCGCTCTGGCCGTAAACCAGTGGGCCAATGCTGCATGGGTGGCAAGCACTGTGATCGGCGGGATGGGCGGAGAATTCATCCCTGCCGGGAGCTTCGGGATTGACTACGCCCTGAGCGCCATGTTCATCGCCCTGCTGGTGTTTCAACTGCGCGGGCGCATTTACGTGATGACCGCGCTGCTGGCAGGAGTCCTGGCGGTTGCCCTGGCTCTTTTGATTCCCGGAAACTCGTATGTGGTCCTGGCATCGCTGCTTGCGGCAACGGCAGGTTTTGCACTGAAAAAATATGCTCAGAAGAAAAAGGGCATCCATGTCTGAAACGAGTTACTTACTGGTCGTCCTCAGCATGGGAGTTGTGACTTATGTCCCGCGCTGGTTTCCTTTGTTTTTTCTCGCGCAGCGGCGCCTGCCCATGTGGTTGATCGAATGGCTGGATTTGATTCCGGCGGCCATCCTCAGCGCACTCATTTTCCCGGATTTGTTCACCGCAAATGATCCACGTCAACTGGAGCTTTTTCAGATCAAGAGCCTGGTTGCCGTACCCACGCTCTTGTTCTCTTTGAAGACGAAGTCTCTGGGCGGCACCGTGGTGGTGGGCATGTCACTTTACTGGGTTGCCGGCAAACTGATGGGCTGAGCAACTTTCCAAGATCGAAATGATGTGCTCGAATGCCTGGTATACGAAGCTTTCCTGCTTATTATAGTAGATAAATGGGCTATGGGACCAACGCCGTCAAGGCGCAGGAGGCGAAATGCACGCTAAGAAGCACGCGAAGGATTCTATCCCGCAGGCCGCACGAGCATCCGGTGATGATCGCAGAAGGCTGGAGTTGGTGGTCAAGTGTGATGCGGCAGGAGTGATCGATGCTGTGATTGCCGCCATCGATGCCGTCAAGGTGGACGGTGTCCGGCTCCAGGTGATCCACAGCGCAGTGGGGCCCATCTCCAAATCGGATCTTCTCATGGCCATGACCGGCAGCAGACTGGTGGTGGGCTTCGAAGTCGATTTGATGCCGAAGCTCGAGCTGTTTATCAAGGAAAACGGTCTGGAGGTCCGTCTTTACAAGGTCATATACCACCTGGTGGAGGACTTGAAAAGCATCGCCCGCAGCTTGCTCCCGGTTGTGCCCAGAGAGGAGATCCTCGGCACGGCCAAAGTGATCGCTTTATTCAAGAGCAGCCCCAAGGACAGTATCCTCGGCTGCGAGATCCTGGAAGGGACGCTCGAGGTAGGCAGGACCTTTCGGGTCATTTCCGCCATGGGTCCCATTTACACGGGGAAAATTGAATCGCTGCAGATTGAAAGAAAATCCGTCACCAGGGCAAAAGCGGGTCAGCAGGTGGGAATAAAGATCCGCGGCTTCAACCGGGCGGCTCTGGGAGACGTTGTGGAATCCTTCAAGGTCTATTCGCCCGGGGATTCGATGACCTGGGCACCCAAAGGCGACGTGATCCGCGTTGACCGGTGAAACTCCTGTGCAAGGCTCGCCTGGTCAAGGCAATCTACACAGGCGAGCATTACCCGGCGTGAACGATTCCAATGGATCGGCTTCCCTCTCTCCTTGAGGGCCGAGGTGAGGCGGAAGCCGTCAAGTGCTCGCCGCAATCTCCGGCGTGCGCAAACACCGCCGCAGCCATGTTATGGGGAGCGGCTCAACTGTCTTTGCCCAGCTCTCCGGAGCGCTCCGATGCCGCCTTAACCGCCCCGATGAGAGCGCCCCGAACGGCTTCCTGTTCCATGACCTGCAGCCCATGAATTGTGGTGCCGCCCGGTGAAGTGATCATATCTTTCAGCTCAGCCGGATGCTTTCCGGTTTCCTGGACCATCTTTGCAGTTCCCAAAACCGTTTGCACCGCCAACTCCCTGGATATTTGCCGCGGCAGTCCCATAAGGACGCCGCCGTCGATCAGAGCTTCCAGCACCAGCAAGACATAGGCGGGTCCGCTGCCGCTCAAACCGGTGACAGTGTCCATCCATTTTTCTTCTACCTCGATGGCCCTGCCAACCGCTTGAAAGAGCGAGACGGCCAAGTGCATCTGTGTGTCGGTCACATGACTGCCGCGTGCCAGAGCCGAGGCTCCTTCCATCACCAGAGCCGGCGTGTTGGGCATGACTCGAATGAGGGGCAGTTCCTCGGGCAATCGTTTGGAAAGAGAGGCTAGAGTGACGCCGGCGGCAATGGAAATCACCAGCGGCATGTGAGCAAGCTCCGCACTGAGCTCATCGAGAACTTCGCTCATGTTTTGCGGCTTCACCGCAAGCACAAGCACCTGACTCATTTCAGCCAGGCGGGCGAGTGACCTGTGCACATTGATCTGATAGTTTTCCTTTAAATATCCCGTTCGGCTGCTGCTGATATCGTAAACATGAAGCCGATCCCTGGCGACCAGTGAGGCGGATATGATCCCCTTGATCAATGCCTCTCCCATATTTCCGCCACCCACAAAACCGATTCGAAGCCGTTCGAACATGCCCACTCCTCCCCAAAGGGTTGTTGCGATTCCAATGGATTCTGTTAAGTAAATAGCTTGTTTTTAGCTCAAGTTCTCAGTAGAATGCAATCCACAGTCCGGGGCGGTTGCTTAACTTATTGTATTCGATAAACAATCAGATCAGTTCATGGGACAAAGCGGATTCCTTTTCTCCGGCGAGCTGCAAAAGGACGATGAGGAGGGCATTGCAGATCGAGGTGGAAATTTGCAGCAGCGCCTCTAATGTAAACTGCGAAGCGGAATTGGTGTGTTTTATATGAAAAACAGTCTTCAAGAGCTGGACTTTCCCCCCAAACGATCAGTCCTGATCAATGGCGATATGGTCGTCTTCAAGCTGCTTCAGAAGTCCGACGGGGAGGCTCTCAAAGCTTTCTTTTCGCAGGTTCCGGACAGTGAGGTGGAAACCCTGCGCGATGATGTCAAACACCCCGATACGGTGGCGCGCTGGGTTGCAAATCTGGATTACCGCCGAGTTATGCCGCTGGTGAGTTGGGATGAGTCGCAGGAGTCCGTCGTCGGGGTATCGAGCCTGCATCTCATGCAGGGGGTCTATCGGCACATCGCCGACGTGCGCATATTTGTGGGCAAGGGATATCGGCGACTGGGACTGGGCTCCGCGATGATCAAGGAACTGATCGAAATCGGCAATAAGCTGGGGCTCTATTTTCTGCGAGCCGAAATACTGACGGAAAACCAGCTTGCGGTGAAAGCGTTTCGGCAGCTGGGATTTGAAGCCAAATGCAATCTCGAAGATGGTTTTATGTCCCTCAACAGCAGCAGAACACGTGACGTCATGCTTATGATGAAACGATTGCAGGTGAATCTGGAGGAAGATTTTTTCTACGTCTTTTAGGGCGCTCCGAATCGCGCTCCGGCGTTGCGGTTTTCTGCCTGCACAGGCGCTTCGGCGGGCAGGGTGACAATGACATGAGTCCCCTGGCCAAGCGTGCTTTCTATCTCAATATTCCCCCGATGCGCCTTGATGATCCCGTAAGAAATGGCGAGTCCCAAACCGGTTCCCATCTCCTTGGTGGTGAAAAATGGGTCAAAGAGCTTGTTCAGATGCTCCGGGTCAATGCCTGGCCCGCTATCGCGGAAGTGCAGGACCACCTGGGATCGGTCCGGCCGCCATTCCGCGCTGATCTGCAGGGTGCCCGCCCCTGACATGGCTTCGGAAGCATTCATCAGGATATTGAAAAGGACCTGTTTGAGTTGATCTTTGTCTGCCATCAGCTGGGGAATGTTGGCATCGATGTCCTGTTCGAGCTTGATGTTCTGAAAGGATTCCTGATTTTCAACCATGTAAAGGACTTCATCCAGCAGTTCCTCGATGTTGACCGTCCGTTTTTCCGGCGCGCTCTGGCGAGCAAACTCCAATAAACCGCGGACGATGCCGCGGCACCTGATGGTCTCCTGGACGATCACCTTGAGGTCCTGGTGTTCCTGGCTTTCGGGGGGGAACTGGTCCATGAGGAGCTGGCTGAAGGTCAGAATTCCGGTGAGCGGATTGTTGATCTCGTGGGCCACCCCGGCCGAAAGCTTGCCGAGGGAAGCGAGTTTTTCACTCCTTATCAACTGCTGCTGAGCATTCTCGAGGTCGCGCGTTCTTTCGGCGACCATCTGTTCGAGTCGATTGCCCCATTCCGTGAGTGAAATCTTGGCGCGCTTCAGGTCCTGTGTCATCTGGTTAAAGGAGGCGGCAAAAATCCCGATTTCATCCTTCGAGCGAATGGGAATCTGGAAATCCAGGTCCCCTTGGGCCACCCGATGTGTACCGGTTATGATTTTACGCAGGGGCTGGTGGAGGAAGTGGTTCATGAGGATCTTGATCAGAATGGCCAAAGCGATCACACTGCTGATTCCGGTGGCCAGCAGTTTCGCTTCCGCCGAGCGAATCTGTTCGTCCATGGGTTTCAGCGAGACGTCGATGTCGAGCACACCCAGCACCTTCTGATCCGGGGGATGAACGTGACAACTGGCATTGTAGCAATCCGGCTCATTGTAGACAGGGTTGATCATGCCCAGAACACGATAGCTGCCGGAATTGAAGATGCGTGTGCGCTCCGGTGTGCCAAGCTTTTCGAGAGGCTTTTCGGCGGAGTGGCAGGCATAGCATTGTTCGGCTCGTTTATCCACCAGCATTCCCATTTCGGACTTGTCGGAAGAGTAGATGATTTCACCCACGTAATTGAATATACGTACTTTTTCCAGAGCCGGCTGAGTGCCGAAGGTATCCACCAACTGGTGCAAGCGGCTCGGCGAATAGAGCAGCATATCCTTGCGAGCGCTCAACTTGATGGTATCACTCAGCAGGTTGACGCTGCGGATGACTTCTTCCGTGAGGTATTCGCGCTGGCTCTTGATGGAAAAGTAGGTGTAGGCGCTGATAAAGATAATGACCAGCAGGCTGGTCAACACGCTCATTTTGGTGCCGATGCGTTTGTACCAGGTGAGCTCTTTGAACCACATGGGCTTCCTCGCCAGAAAATTGTTAAGCATCTTCAAAATGTTAACGGCACTTTGTGAACTATGGTACTAGATTTCGTGTTGACAGGCAAGCGCGATTCCGCTACTTTCCACCATGTTTTGGGGGAACCGCTATAGGTTTGTGAACTTTTTCTCCTCATATGCCCGGGAGGTGTGTGCATGGCGACCAAGGGAAAGATCCTTATTGTAGACGATGATCCGGATTTCGTGAAGACCACTAAAATGATCCTGTTGGCTGATGGCTATGAGGTGCAGGTGGCGAGCGACGGAAAAATGGGCCTGGAAAAGATCCGGGAGGTGAAACCCGACCTCATCCTGCTCGATATCATGATGGAATCCATTTTTGAAGGCTTCAGCCTCATGGGGACTCTCAGGACCTCACCCGAATACGAGGACTACCAGGGGATTCCCGTCCTGATGGTTTCCAGTGTGCGGGCGGACACGGGTTCGCGCTTTTCCTTCAGTGACGAGGAGGATATGGGGGACATTCCGCAACCGGACGAGTACATGGACAAACCTCTCAAGCCCAAAGAGCTCCTCGAAAAGGTGGGCAATCTGATTCAACGGTTCTCAAAAGCGTAAACCAGGTCGTGGTTTTCTTTCAAAGGCCGCCGCAAAGCCAAACAGATGTTGTTGTTAGAGGGTAGATGTGGATGCACCCAGGGTCCTCGTGATTGATGATGAAGAAATTGCGCGAATTTCCTGTCAGAGAGTGTTGAAGAGGGAGGGCATTCAAGTCACTTTGGCCTCGAGTGGCCGCGCGGGACTGGAAACCTTGATGCGCGAGCCTCACGACCTGGTGCTGGTGGATCTCAAGATGCCGGAAATGGATGGTGTCGAGGTCGCCCGCAGGATTCAGCATTTCGATCCCAACATCGTCGTCATCATCATCACCGGGTACGCCACTATCGAGAGTGCGGTGGCGGTCATGAAGGAGGGGGCATACGATTACCTGCCCAAGCCGTTCACGCCCGACGAGCTCTTGATTGTGGTGCGTCGCGGCCTGGAAAAAAAGCGACTGGACCAGGAGTCGCGGGCTTTGCGGGAAGAAAAGGAGGCCATGGAGCGGAATTTCGTCACCATGGTCACACACCAGTTGCGCTCTCCTCTGGCGGCAATTTTTCAGTACATCGAGGTGTTGTTGAGCAACATTGGAGGGGAGCTCAGCGAGGTGCAGCGGGAAATGCTCGAGCGGGCCCGGGAGCGGCTTGATGGCTTGCTGCAGCTGATCAACGACTGGCTGGACATGAGCCGCATCCAGGCAGGAGAAATCCTGCACCGGTTGAGGCCTGTCGAGTTATCGTCGTGTGTGGATGCGGCCATGGCCGGGGTGGAACTGGCCGCCCGGGAGAAGGGCGTACAGATTATCACAAAATTGCCCCACGACCTGCCCCGCGTCAATGCCGATATCGATACCTTTCGCGAAGTTCTCAGCAACATCATCTCCAACGCCATTAAGTACAATCATCCCGGGGGATCTGTCACCATTACGGCGCGTGAGCAACCGGAGTGGGTGGTGGTGGATGTGAGCGACACCGGCCCGGGTGTCGATGAAAAGGAAATCCCCTTTATCTTCGAGCAATTCTACCGAAGCAAAGCGAAAGACATCCGAAAAATGGAGGGGACCGGGCTGGGCCTGGCCATCGCCCAGCGAATCATGCGGGCGCATGGAGGCAAGATAGAGGTGCGCAGTCAATTGGGTCATGGATCGACTTTTTCCATTTTTCTCAATCGCGCTGTCGCGGAAACTACTTCGTGAGTATGAGCTATTTTTCACTTGACGAACAGATCACTTTGTGAGAACAATCACCGCCCAGTTAGGCCTGGATGATTGAATTCAGCTTCTGGTAGCGAGCGTGTCAGGTGGACGGAGGAACTAAATGGATTTCAACCTTCAAGACGTAGATGCAATCATTGATCAGTGGGGTCCCAAGCCGGCTTCTCTACTGCAGATCATGTTGGACATAAACCATCGTTACAACTATCTCCCCAAAGAGAGCATTGAAAGAGTAGCCGATCGATTGCGCATGCCGGTCAGCCAGGTCTTTGGCGTGGCCAACTTTTTCAAGGTGTTCAGTCTCACTCCGCGCGGTCGCGTCATCATGCATGTGTGCACGGGAACGGCCTGCCACGTCAAAGGCGGACCCAAAATCATCGAGCGTCTTGCACAGGAAGCCAATCTCAAGCCGGGTGAAACCACCGAGGATCTCTTCCTGACTCTGGAGACGGTCAACTGCGTCGGTGCTTGTGCTTCGGCTCCGGTGGTGGTGGTGGGGGACACGACCCACAGCGAAGTGACGGCCAATAAGATTTCAAAGTTGCTGAAGGAACTAAAAGAGCAAGAGGCTCAACGGAGTTAACATGAAGCGGCTCAATAGCATTGAAGATCTTGAGGTGCTGCGTCAGCAGATCCTGGAACAGAGAAAGTCCATTCGCAAGCGAGTCAGGATATGTGGTGGGCCCGGGTGTCATTCCGGCGGAGGGGAGCGCCTGATTGAAGCGTTTCAAAAGTTGCTGGATGAAAAGGGGGTGGGGCATGAGTACATGGTGACCCAGACCGGTTGCCACGGATTCTGCGCGCGCGGGCCCATCGTCGTAATAGAGCCGGCGAATATCTTCTATGAGCGGGTCAAGGTGGAGCGCGTGCCCGAAATCTTTGAGCGCTCGGTGCTGGGTGATGACCTGGTGGAGGACCTGCTGTTTGTCAGTGAGGAGACCGGGGAAAAGGTTGTACGGGAAAAGGATATCCCCTTCTATGCACATCAGGAAAGAATCATTTTCAATGATACCGGGCTCACCTGGTCAACGGAGATAGATGACTACATAGCGCGCGGCGGCTACTCGGCACTGGCCAAGGTGCTGTCGGGCATGAAGCCCGAAGAGGTCATCGAAGAAGTGAAGATTTCAGGTTTGAGGGGGCGCGGCGGCGGCGGCTTTCCCACCGGTGTCAAATGGGAGTCCTGCCGCAAGGCCCATGGCGAAATGAAATATGTCATCTGCAATGCCGATGAAGGCGATCCGGGAGCTTACATGGATCGTGCCTTGTTGGAAGGTACGCCGCATCAGGTCATCGAGGGTATGATCATCGGCGCCTATGCGATCGGCGCGCGCGAAGGATACCTCTACTGCCGCTATGAGTATCCTCTTGCGGTCAAGCACGCGAACCGGGCTTTGGATCAGGCGCGCGAATACGGCCTGCTGGGAGATAATATTCTGGGGACCGAGTTTTGCCTGGATATGTTTGTCAACCGGGGTGCCGGCGCGTTTATTTGCGGTGAATCCACAGCACTGATGGCATCCCTTGAAGGCAAACTGGGGGAGCCCCGCGGGAAGCACATCCATACGGTAGAGAAGGGATTGTGGAATCGGCCCAGCAATCTGAATAACGTCGAGAGCTGGGCGAGCGTTCCCCTGATTGTCAATCAAGGCGGCCAATGGTTCGCGTCCATAGGAACCGAGCGGAGCAAAGGAACCAAAATCTTTTCCGTGGTCGGCAAGATCAACAACACCGGGCTGGTGGAAGTGGCCATGGGGACGCCTCTGCGCAAGATTGTCTATGATATCGGCGGGGGCATACCGGGCGGCAAGCGCTTCAAAGCGGTGCAGACCGGTGGCCCTTCGGGCGGCTGTGTTCCCGAAGAGCTGATCGATCTTGCCGTTGACTTCGAGCAGTTGAAAAAAGCGGGCTCCATGATGGGGTCCGGGGGCATGATCGTCATGGATGAGGACACCTGCATGGTGGATGTCGCCCGCTACTTTCTCAATTTTCTGGTGCAGGAATCCTGTGGCAAGTGTGTTCCTTGCCGGGTGGGCGTGAAGCGAATGCACGAGATTGTCAGCAATATGTGCGAGGGCAAGGCCGAGCCCGGGGACATCGAGCACCTGGAAGAGCTGTGTGACACGATTCAGGAGGCCGCCTTGTGTGGGTTGGGCAAGAGTGCTCCCAACCCGGTTGCCAGCACGCTGCGCTACTTCCGCGATGAATACGACGCGCATGTGCTGGAAAAACGTTGCCCCGCCAAAGTGTGCAAGCCTCTGCTGACTTACGAAATCGATACGGAAAAATGCACCGGTTGCGGGCTGTGCCGGCTGCGCTGCCCGGAAGGGGCCATTATAGGAGCAAAGAAGGAATGCCACTGCATCGATGAAGAGTTGTGCGTGCGCTGCGGCATATGTATAGAGAATTGTAAGTTTGGCGCCATCTACATCGAATAACGAGCGGAGATTGGGATGCTGCCCAGAGAATTGATGACGGATTTTTTGGCGATTGCGCTCTACCTGCTGGTAGGAGTGATCTTTGCTGTGGTTCCTTTGATCATTTCCAGACTGATCGTTCGACGGAGCACTGGAGCACAGCGCGACGAAACTTATGAAAGCGGAATGCACACCATCGGCAGTGCCTGGATGCAGTTCACCGCCGCATACTACATCTATGCTTTGATATTTCTAGCTTTCGACGTGGATGTCCTCTACCTTTTCCCCGTGGCTTTGGCGTACGGCAAGTTTGCCGTCAGGGACTTTGTGGAAGTGGTGATTTTTGTGGGCATTTTGTCGCTGGCCATTGTGTACGCCTGGCGCAAAGGAGTGTTTGAGTGGAAAGTCAAAGAGTAGAACCGGTTATAAAATTTGCTCTCCTGGAAGACATTTTAAATCTGGCACGGGCCAATTCGCTCTGGCCAATGACTTTTGGTTTGGCGTGCTGTGCCATTGAGATGATGGCTGCGGGTGCTTCAAGATTTGATCTGGACAGGTTTGGAGCAGGTGTATTTAGGCCGTCGCCAAGGCAATCCGACGTGATGATTGTAGCCGGAACCATTTCCAAGAAGATGGCCCCCGCCATCCAGATGTTGTGGGAGCAAATGCCCAATCCCAAATGGTGCATCGCCATGGGAAACTGCGCCATATCCGGCGGACCCTTCGAATATGACGGACAGTATGCCATAGTGCCGGGTGCCCATTTGATCGTGCCGGTGGACATAACCGTTCCGGGCTGCCCGCCTCGGCCGGAAGGATTGATCCAGGGCATTTTGGCTCTGGAGGATAAGATCACCGGTGGAGAACACCGCAACTACCTGCGACGATTCCGACGTATGGGAGGAAGAGGCTGATCATGAGCAACAGGGAGACGATAACGCAAAAGCTGCAGGCGATGCTCCCGGCGGATGATGTCTGTAGAGACGAGTCCTGTCAGGCGGGGGTGCTGTTTTCTGCCCAGGTGCCGCTGGCCAAGCTGCGGGATGCGATGAAAGAGTGTGATACCGCGGGGTATTACCTGGAATCGATCACGGCCCTTGATTTCGAGGACACCTTCGAACTGGTCTATCATTTGAACTGCTATGAACCGCGAGCCCGGGTTGCCGTTCGCGTACTTTGCGGACACGATCAATCACCCGCTACCGTCAGCGACATTTTCCCTTCGGCGCTATGGCAGGAGAGAGAAGTGCACGACTTTTTCGGGATTGAGTTTGTCGGCAGTCCCGATATGCGGCCTTTGCTGATGCCCGAAGACGCTGACTGCTACCCGTTGAGAAAGACTTTTGGCAAGGTTTACGCATATCACAAACGGGATGAGATCTATGGCTGAGCAATTTCAAGAACCGGTTGTCGAACAGATTTATACCCTCAACCTTGGACCGCAACATCCTAGCACGCATGGTGTCCTCAGGGTTCTGTTGGATCTCGATGGCGAGTTCATCATAAAAGCGGATCCGGTCATCGGATATGGACACCGCGGCCACGAAAAAATGGCCGAGAACCGGACCTATAAGCAGTTCATGCCGAACAGCAGTCGCATGGATTACCTTTCGGGGCTTCTCTACAACCACGGATTTGTGCTGGCGGTGGAACGATTCGCCGGAGTGGAAGTCCCGGAGAGAGCCAAGTACATCCGGGTCATCTGCGCTGAACTGAACCGCATATCCAGCCACCTTTTGTGGTTCGGAACCTACATCATGGATCTGGGTGGGTTTACGCCCTTCCTGTATTGCTTTGATGATCGGGAAAACATCCTGGATATTCTGGACAGGGTTACCGGGTCTCGCCTTACCTATTCCTATTGCCGTTTCGGCGGTGTCAATCGTGACCTGGATGGGGAATTCATCAGCATGACCAGGGCATTCATCGAGCGATTGCGCAGCCGCTGGACGGACTATCATAATCTCGTTACCAAGAATGTCATTTTTATCCATCGTACCCGCGACGTTGGCGTGATCACGCCTGAGCTGGCGCGCCAATACGGAGTGGTCGGCCCCAACCTGCGAGCCTGCGGGATTCCCTTTGATGTGCGCAAGAGTGAGCCCTACGAAGTGTATGATCGGTTTGATTTTGTGATACCCACGGGTACCAAAGGGGACGCCCTCGATCGCTACAATGTCCGCCTGGAAGAGATGGAACAAAGCTGCCGCATCATCGAGCAGGCGCTTGATCAGCTTCCCGAAGGCCCCCACATCAATGAAGTGGCTCCTTTTAAAGTGAAGCCTCCCCGGGGTGAGATCTATTTTGCTTTCGAGAGCGCCCGCGGACTGACTGCGTATTACCTGGTGAGCGACGGCAGCCCGTATCCGTATCGATGTCACATCCGCGTGCCGAGTTTTGGAAATCTTCAAGTTTTGACCGAGGTGTTTCGCGGAACTCTGGTCGCCGATGCTATTTCCATCCTCGGAAGCATCGATGTGGTCATTCCGGAAATCGATCGCTAGTCTGTTCTGCAACCAGCTGGCCGTGTTTGTTGGGTGGGAACTGATTGCGGATTGCCGTATCCCGCCGAAGGAGAGCAAAGAAGATGGGAAGTGAAATGGCTTCGGATTGGATTCGAATAATTGTTGGCCTGATCATTGTGCTGGCATTTTCCCAGCTCAATGCGCTGTTTCTGGTTTGGCTCGAGCGCAAGGTGGCGGGTCACATTCAATTGCGTTACGGACCCATGGAAGTAGGCCCGCATGGGATTTTGCAGACAATTGCCGATGGTATCAAGCTGGTGGGCAAGGAATTGATCACCCCCTTGAGTGCCGACTGGAAGCTCTTTGTCATTGCTCCGGTTCTTGTTTTCATGCCCGTTTTGGTGGCCTTCCTGGTGCTTCCCTTCGACGAAAACCTGGTGATTCGCGACATGAACCTGGGTGTGCTGCTGATATTCGCCTTTTCCACCCTGAGTGTTCTGGCGATCCTTGCCGGCGGCTGGGCGGCCAACAATAAGTACGCCCTGCTCGGGGCGATTCGCTCGGTCGCGCAAAATGTAGCCTACGAAATTCCGCTGCTGCTGGCGGTTTTAAGCGTGGCGCTGATGACCCAATCGTTAAGGTTCTCAGAGATTGTCGCGGCGCAGGGCAGGGTCTGGTTTATCTTCCTGCAGCCTGTTGCCGGGCTGATTTTTCTGATTTGTGCCACCGCCGAAACGAACCGGGCCCCTTTCGATATCCCCGAAGCCGAGTCGGAACTGATCGCCGGGTTCCACACGGAATACAGCGGCATGCGCTTCGGACTGTTCTTTCTGGCGGAATATACCAACATGTTCATCGTCAGCGCGGTTGCGACGGCGCTGTTTTTCGGCGGGTGGCACGGACCGTTCGGCTTTAGCTTTGGGCTTCCGGGAATAGTGTGGTTTCTGCTCAAGGTCTACATACTGCTGTTTGTCATCATGTGGGTGCGCTGGACTTTTCCTCGCGTTCGCTTTGACCAGTTGATGAACTTTTCCTGGAAGGTGATGCTGCCATTGAGTCTGCTGAATCTGATCGTGACGGCGGCTGTATTGAAGTTCATATAAGGGTATGGTGGAAGAGAGACTATGAGCTATTGGAAAGAGATTATCGAGGGTGGCTGGAGCCTGGTCGAGGGAATGCGGGTCACAGTTCGACGATTGGTAAGGCCCGTCGTCACTGTACAATATCCTCGCAAACAACTGACTCTCTCTCCAGCTTATCGAGGACACATCGAGTTCAAGGTGTTTCCGGAAATCGGAACGCATCGATGCATCGCCTGCGGGACCTGTCAGCGCACCTGTCCAAGCGGCGTTATCAAGGTGCAGGGAGTCAAGGATCATGCCAGGGCGCCCAAGGTGGCCACTCATTACATGATCGATTTCACCCGCTGCAGCCTTTGTGGGCTGTGCGTGGAGTGCTGCCCCACCCAGACTCTCAAGTACTCCACGGAATACCAGTTGGAGGAAGAATCCAGGTGGGACGGGGTCTATGACTTGATGGCAAGGTTGGAGGAAAGGCGGACATGAATTTTATGACTGAAGCAATGGCACAGGCAGCCTTCTGGATCGTCGTAGGGCTCACCCTTGCAGGGGCGGTCATCGCAGTGTTTCCGAGGAACATTGTCTACAATGTGCTCGGATTGGTCTTGGCTCTCACCGGGGTTGCCGGAATGTATGTGTTTCTCGGGAGCATGTTTATCGGGTTGATGCAGCTGCTTATCTATGTGGGAGCCATCTGCGTTGCGATCGTCTTCGCCATCATGCTGTCACGACCGCTGCACCTGGAAGTTCCCCAGCGCAAATTGCCCAAGGTGCTGCTGGCGGCTATGGCCAGCTGCCTGTTTGCAATCGCGCTTATCGGTGTGAGCCTGCGCACCGCGTGGAAGCCTGCGGCCGAACGCGGCACCGATTGGTCGGTTGCCACCATCGGGGAATTGCTGCTGACGCGCTACGACCTGGTCTTCGAAGTCATTTCGCTGGTGTTGCTGGTAGCGATTCTGGGAGCAATTGTAACGGCCGGATTCAGTCGGAGGTTGACCTCGTGAACACATTGAGCACCTATTTGATTATTGCTGCATTACTGTTTGGTCTTGGCCTGCTTGGGGTGTTACAGCGCCGCAACCTGATCGGAATGCTCATCTCCATAGAGCTCATGCTCAACGGGGCCAACATCAACTTCATGGCGTTTAATCGGTTTTTGGCTCCCGAGCCCGCGGTAGGGCAAATCATAACGCTGTTTGTCATGGGTTTGGCGGCGGCGGAGGCTGCCATCGGGCTGAGTATCATTCTGGCCCTGTTCCGAAAGTTCAGGTCCATCAACGTCGAACGCGCACAGCAAATGAGGGGATAACGAGACATGAGTTGGCTTTTTAAAGATCCGGTTTTGCTTGCAGCGGTGCTCTGCACGTGGTTGCCGTTCCTGTCCATGGCGGTCATCCTGATCTTCACACGTCACAAACCGCAGCTCTCCAGTTATATCTCCATTGGTGCCGTCAGCACATCTCTTATCTGTGCCCTTTACCTGCTGATCAAACTGGTGCATGTGGGAGAACCGGTCGAATACAGGACGGCCTGGCTCATCGCCGATGACATCATCATTCCTTTCGGCTACCTGTTTGACCCTCTCAGCCTTTTGATGCTGCTCATTGTAGCCGTCATAAGCTTCCTCGTGCAGGTGTATTCGCTCGGCTACATGGCCGGCGATCCCGGCTTCAGCAGGTATTACGCATTCCAGTCGCTGTTTGCCTGGGCGATGATGGATATGGTCATCGCACCGGGGATGCTGCAGCTCTACATCTTCTGGGAGCTGGTTGGACTGGCCTCGTATCTGCTGATCGGTTTCTACTACGAAAAGTGGAGTGCCGGACAGGCGGGCAAGAAGGCTTTCGTCATGACGCGGCTCGGTGACATAGGGTTTTTCCTAGGCCTCATTCTCCTCGTGCTCGGCTTCGGTGACCTGGGAATTGTTGCCATGAATGAGGCGGCACAGGCACAGGCGATTCCAAGCTACCTGATCACTGCATCGGCGCTCTTGATCTTTTGCGGTGTTATTGGCAAGAGTGCGCAGTTTCCGCTGCTCACCTGGTTGCCCGATGCCATGGAGGGGCCCACACCGGTCAGTGCGCTGTTGCACTCAGCCACCATGGTGGCGGCGGGTGTCTACATGTTCAGCAGGATTTTCCCGTTTTTTGCCGCGTCGCCTACCGCCATGGCCATTGCCTTGGCCATCGGGACGATCACCATGCTGCTTTCTTCCACCATGGCCATGGCGACATACGACATTAAGCAGGTGTGGGCCTATTCCACCGTGAGCCAGCTCGGTTTTATGGTGATGGGACTGGCGGCCGGCGGCTACTTCGCGGGCGTGTTCCATCTGACCACCCATGCCGGCTTCAAGGCGCTGCTGTTCCTTTGCTCCGGCGTTTTCATCCATGAATATCACAGCAACGACATGCGGGATATTGGCAAGGGGGGCGGGCGCAGCCTCAAGATTCCCATGGTCTGTATGACCGTAGGGGCTTTGGCCCTGTCGGGGGTTTTTCCTTTCTCCGGCTTTTTCAGCAAGGAAGCCATTATGGGGGTCCTTGCCGCGTACCCTAACAAGATCTGGCTCCTGGCCGGGCTGCTGGGAGCGTTGATGACGGCCTACTACTCGTTCCGCTTGATCTTCATGATTCTTTTCCCGAAAAAGGTGGATGCGACCATGCCTCATGACGCGGTACACTATCATCAGGAAAAGGACGACAAGATCCAGATTGATCATGAAGAGGCTGCGGCAGGACACGGGGCGGCGCACGGCCACGGGTCTTCACACGGGCATGAGGAAGGTCATGGCAACGTGTTTTGGTATATGGCCTGGCCGCTCATTATCCTCACTACCATCACGCTGGTGCTCGGTTTCTTCCAGCACTCGCTGGAAGGGTTCCTGCTCGGCCATGCTGCCGACGCCCATGGCGGCGAGGGGGGACACGGAGCCGGTCACTACGCACTGCTCATCGCGGCCGTGAGCATGGGCCTTGCCGGTATTGCCTGGGCGTATTACGAGTTTGGCCGCAAGGGCGCCAGCCAGGAGGGATTTCTTGCCCGACTGCCGAAGACGCAAGCGCTCTTTGCCAACCGCTGGTATATCGACCGTTTTCTGAGAAGATTCCTGGATCGGGCCATTTACGGCGGTTTGACGAATGTGTTCACGCGAAACGACCGACGAGTGATCGATGGCGGCATCGACGGATTCTGTCTGTTCACCATTGGAAGCGGCCGGTTGTTCAGCTTTCTGCAGTCGGGTATGCTGCAGTACAACCTGCTGGTGATGGTTGCGGCGGTTGGTCTGGTGGTCTTGTACTTCGTGGTTTGATGAGAGAGTGTTGGTTGGGGCGATACAGGAATAACCTTTTTCAAGAGCGGACGGACTAGCTTATGACTTCCATGGAAATGGCGCACTTTCCAATCCTTACGGCGATTTTGATGTCGACTGTACTGGGACTTATAGTCATCATGTTCATTCCGGACGGGCGCGATAAACTTGTCAAGCAAGTGAGCCTGGTATTTTCCGGAATCGGCCTGATTCTTTGTCTGTGGCTGTACCATGCCTACGATGTGGAAAAGGGTGGGCTGCAGTTTGTGGAACGTACGCTGTGGGTGAAGAGTCTCGGCATTTACTGGTTCATGGGAGTGGACGGCATCAATTTGCCTATGCTCCTGCTGACGGCGGTAGTGCTGTTCACCGGTGTGCTGACCATGTGGGAGCTGGAAAATCGGGTGAAGGAATTTTTTGCTTTCACCTTCCTCCTGGTTGCCGGCGTATACGGCGTTTTCATGTCGATGGATCTCTTCTGGATATTCGTCTGGTACGATGTCTCGCTCTTTCCCATGTATCCCCTGATTGCCATTTGGGGCGGTACCCGCAAAGAATACGGCGGCATGAAACTGACCCTGTATCTCCTTGCCGGGAGTGTGCTCATCTTGCCGGGCATCATCTATCTGTGGGCCGAAGGCGGCGCACACACCTTTGACTTGTTTGAACTGGCCCGCGGCGGCTTTTCCCCGCAGGTGCAAAACATCGCCTTCCTCATGTTGTACCTCGGGTTTGGCGTGCTGGCTGGCGTCTGGCCGTTCCACACATGGTCTCCGGTGGGCCACGTTGCCGCTCCCACGGCGGTCAGCATGATCCACGCTGGGGTGCTGATGAAGCTTGGGGCCTACGGTATTCTTCGGCTGGGTATGACCTTGTGTCCGGAGGGCCTGGTCTACTGGGCGGATCTCATGGCGCTGCTGGCAACGGTCGGCATTGTCTACGGCGCCTTCGTCGGGCTGGCGCAAACGGATCTCAAGTATGTCATCGGCTATTCCAGCGTATCGCACATGGGGATCGTGGGGCTCGGGTTGTCCACCATGACGGTCAATGGAATCAACGGTGCGGTTTTTCAAATGTTTGCGCACGGCGTCATGACGGCCTTGTTCTTCTCCGCGGTCGGCTACATTTATGATAAGACGCACACCAAGATGATCCCAGATCTTGGGGGACTGTCCAAGACCATGCCGGTGGCTTCGGCCTTTTTCATTATTGCGGCCTTTGCCGGAATTGGGGTGCCGTGCATGGCGAGCTTCTGGGCAGAGTTGCTGGTGTTCATCTCGGCGGTTCAGACTTACCCGGTACGCGGTATCTTTGCGGTGCTCGGATTGGTCGTCAGCGCGCTGTTCATGCTTCGGGTTGTCATGAGCACCTTCTACGGAGAAAAGAATGAACGCTGGGCGCACATCCCGGATGTTCCGATGTCCCTTGCGACTCCGCGTATCATTTTGGTTGGAGTAATCGTTTTCTTCGGTTTATTTCCGCGGATGATACTGGATGTGATCCAAAGTGCGGTGATCCCATTTGTGAGCAGCTTATAGGCGATTGAGGGGAAAGATTGGCAATGATGAAATGGGTGCTTTTTATTCCTGAGTTGTATTATGTGTTGATGGCGGTGGTGTTTTTTGCTTTATCGCTGCAACGAAAATCGGAACCTAGGCGACTGTATACTTGGGCTGTGATCCTCTCGGGAGTCGGTGTTTTGGTGGCCGTTTTGTCCGCCCGTCTTGAGGGAATGGTATTTTTCGATGCCTACAGGGTGGATCTGTACAGTCAGGTATTCAAACTGCTGCTGGCCCTGGGGACGTTCTGGGTGGTGCTCACCTGCAGCGAACTCGAAGGCATCGACAGCAGGCAGCACGCCGAATTCTACCTTTTCACCTTCATCTGTACCCTTGGAATGATGATGCTGGTCAGCGCGGTTGAGTTGTTGACCATCTATATTTCCGTCGAGCTTTCTTCCTACTGCCTGTACCTGCTGGTGGCGATGCGGCGCAAGACGGATGAATTCGCCGAAACAGGCATCAAGTACTTTATGGTGGGATCGACTGCTTCGGGCTTCATGGTCTTTGGCATAAGCTACCTGTTCGGCATGACCCATACAACCTATGTTGCTGAACTGATGAAGGTGCTGCCGGGAATGATGACCGAGCCCGCAGCGATAGTAGGGTTGGTGCTGGCCCTTTCAGGCTTCTTTTTCAAACAGGCCCTGTTCCCCTTCCACATCTGGGCGCCGGATGTCTACCAGGGTGCCGCCAACCAGGTCACTACATACATCGCAACCGCTTCCAAGATGGCTGCGGCCGCTATCGTGATCCGCTTTGTCGGATTTTCCGGCGGCGAGAGTGCGGTGTTTATCAAGTTGCTGGTGGTGCTTTCCATCCTTTCCATGACCTTTGGCAATCTGGTTGCCATCATCCAGAAAGACATCAAGCGGTTGCTTGCCTATTCCAGTATTGCTCACGCCGGATATATGATGATAGGCATCCTGAGTATGACGCAGCGGGGCTATGCGAGTGCCATCTATTATGCCTTGGCCTACCTGATCATGAATTTTGCCTGTTTCATGGTGATTTTGAAAATTGCAGACGATGGACACAACCTTAAGATCAAGGAACTGGCGGGATTGCACAAGCGCTCACCACTGCTTGCCATGACCCTGATGCTGGGTCTCTTCGGCCTGGCCGGCATCCCCCCTACGGTGGGTTTCACCGGTAAGTTTCTGGTCTTCGCGGCGGCGCTCGAGCAGGGCTACCTGACATTGGTCGTCATCGGCATGATCAACGCTACCATCTCCTTATATTACTATCTCATCGTCATCAAGGCAGCCTATCTGCTGGAACCTGTTAATCCCTACCCACCTGTGCGGGTGGATAAATGGACCAAATCACTCGCAATCTTTCTGGTCATTGCAATGGTGTATGTGGGAATTTTTCCGGATCAATTTGTGGCTTTGACCGAAGCCGCTGCCAGGTCCTTATTCATCTGATATTCGGAGAAACCATCCGCACTGAGCGATGCTGCCCCGGGCGGAATGGGAAAGAGAGCGGAAGACAGCTATGCTAGGACGATTCAAATCGCTGAAAAACGAGGCACAGAAAACCCCTTTGAGTCTATTCACTCGGTCGGACGCCGGGAAACGGAGCAAGGGAGACGCGATCGGCGGTATCAAAAAGCGCAAACCTTTCTGTGATCCAACCTCAAATAAGGATTGCATCACGGTTTGCGCGGCTGAGCCCGGGTGCTCATGCGACGCAGAATCTGTTAGAAATGCGCTGGAAGCGGAAATTGCACGCAGGCATCTCAGCTGTAGCGTGGGCAGGGCCAAGACGGGTTGTGGGGGCAAGTGCAAGAACGGGCCATTCCTGGGATTTCCACAGAAGAATTTTTTCTACCTGGGGATCACTGCCGACATGATCCCCGACGTTGTCGAAGAAACACTGGTCCGTGGGCGCATCCTGTTTCCCCTCCTTTCTATACAACCGAATCGATCCTATCGTGCCGACATCTATTACGAGCGGGATACCGGGCTGATTGGCGGCATCGATGATAAAGTCTGCATGGTGGATGTGGCGAAATACTTCCTCGACTTTGAAGAAGGCCTGTCATGTGGTAAATGCGTGCCCTGCAGGCTTGGGATGAAGCGTATGCAGGAGACCATGGAGCGGATAGTTGCCGGACAGGGATCAGAGCACGATTTAGAGCAGATCAGAATTTTGTGCCAGACCATGGTGGATGCGCCGCATTGCGATTTTGCAGTGACCAGCAGTCGGCCCGTGTTGAGTGCCATCACCTATTTCGAGGATGAATTCAAAGCGCACATTGAACGCAAGGAATGCCCCGCCGGCGTGTGCACGGAATTGGTCGAAATGCAGAAGAGAGCGGCTCGGCTCCAGCAGCGCAAGCAAAAGAAGAAGAAAAAATAAGGGTGAAGAGGGAAAACAAGGCTCTCCAAGATTTCTAGCTAGGTTGAAATAGTTAAAGGATAAAAGCATCATGGCAAAAGTGACACTGAAAATTAATGGCCAGGAAGTTGAGGTAGAGAAGGGCACAACCATTTTGGAAGCTGCCAAGCAATTGGGGATTTACATTCCTACCCTCTGCTATCATCCGTATCTTCCCCTAGAAGAGGCATGCCGTATATGCGTTGTGGAGGACATTCGGGGAGGCTGGTCGACCTTGGTGGCAGGCTGTGTTTTCCCTGTCAGGAATGGAATGGTCATTGAAACAGAATCGGAAAAGGTGATCGAGTCGCGCAGGACGATCATGGAACTTCTGCTTTCCGACCACCCAAATGACTGCATGACGTGCTACGCGACCGGCGAGTGCGAGCTGCAGGATATGGCTTATCTGTACAAGGTGAAGCCAACCGCTTTTGAGGGTGGAGAGCGGCATAAATATGAGATCGATCCCGATCCCAATCCCGAGCTGCATTTGAATATGAACAAGTGTATTCTGTGCCGCCGGTGTATTCGCGCTTGCAGCGAGATACAGGGAGCGGATGTGTGGACCAAGGTCGGGCGCGGATTTGATCAAAGGATCTCGACCGCCTTTGATCTGCCCACCATGGAGGCCGGTTGTGAACTGTGCGGGCACTGCGTGGATTTCTGCCCGGTGGATGCCATCGGCTGGCGCAGGGGGCGGGACGAGGTTCGCTCATGGCAGTTGAAACCGTGTGCCACCGTGTGTTTGCAATGCTCAATGGGATGCCGGGCGGCGTATGATGTTTTAGACGAGAAGGTGGTACGGGTGCGTGGTGACTTTGTTTCCCCCGCGAATATGGGGGCCTTGTGCAAGATGGGGAGGTTCAATTTCGACTTCATCAATTCGCCGGATCGAGTCAGGACTGCCTGCCTCAAGGACGGCGATGGCCTCGCCCCGTGCTCCCTTGAAGACGGCTTGAAAACGGCCGCTTCGGCCCTTGAAAAGGTGCGGGATACGGATGGTGGGAATGCTATCGGTGTGGTCTGCGGCGGTATGCTCACCAACGAAGAGTACTACCTTGCCCAGAAGTTGGCACGGGGGGCTCTTGCCTGCAACAATGTGGACAATATCGACGGTCCCTGGCAGCAGGTCATTTACGATGGCCTGGCGAGCAGTACAGGACTGGGTGCCATGAGCAATACCCTGGGGGACATTGCCAAAGCCGGGGCGGTTCTGGCTCTGGGAGCGGATACCATCGAAAAGCACGCCATTGCCGGCATTCGTGCGAGAAAGGCGAGTCGTCAAGGGGGGATCCTGATCGTGGCGCACCCCCAGCAAGTGCCACTGACGAAAACGGCGACCAAACATCTGGCGGTGAAGGAAGGCAGCGAGGACGCGCTGGTCCTCGGCTTGATCAAGACGATCATCGAAGAAGAGCTGTATGACAAGGATTACCTGGAACAGTACACGCAGGAATTTGATAAGCTGCAGCGCAATATCGAAAAGATCGGCATGGGTGAGCTGACGGAAAAAACCGGGTTAGGCGAACAGGAGATTCGCGAGACGGCTCGGCTTTATGCGAGCAAGAAGCCCGCCTGCCTGATCTATGGCGTGGATCGCAAGACGGCTCCGCTCAACGAGACCTTCTACAGGATGTGTGCGGCTCTGCAGATGCTGCTGGGCTCCCTCGGTGTCGAGGGTGGTGGCGTGAACGTGATGGGGTGCACCGGGAATGCACAGGGGGCCATCGACTTCGGCGCGGTTGCCAAGTACCTGCCCGGTTACAGCCCGGTGACTCGCGCCGCCGCACGCAAGACGGTGGGCAAGCTGTGGGGTGTTGAACCTTCGGACCAGGGCGGATTGAGCTGGCCGGAAATGTTTGAGGCTATCGAGAAGGGTGAAATGAAGGCACTCTATCTCATCGGGGTAGATCCCTTTGAACTGGGATATCCCAGGGCCAAGGTCGAAGGGGCGCTGAGCCGCCTGAGCCTGCTGGTGGTGCAGGATTGCGTCAAGAACAGGGCGTTCGATTATGCGCATGTGGTGCTTCCGTCCGTGAGCTTCATCGAAAAGGAAGGCACCGCCACCAATTGTGAGCGGAGGGTGCAGCGACTGCACAAGGCTCTGACCATTTGCTCTGACGCCAGGTCGGATTTTGAGTTGATCAACGGGGTGTTGAGTAATTTGAACCCGGAATTGAAGGCCGAAAGCCTTGCCGCGACGTTCGCTGAAGCCGTTCAACTGATAAAGGAGCTGGATGGGTTGAGCTTCGAGCAAATCCCCGACGAAGGTGTCCAGTGGCCTGTGGATGGAGCGGGTGCAGGCACCGTCAGACTGGGCCTGCCGGAGGAAGAAAAAGCCAGGTTCAAGTTTTATGCAGCCAGGCTGTGATGCCCTGGAGTGCTCGTCAGGGGTAGTGTTTTACAAAATGATTTGCACTTCCGAGTGGGCTGGGTTTCGTGATGCGAAACGGTGACCCAACCCAACCCGCAGCAAAAACATGTTCCTGGAAACTGTAAAAAGATAGATCGATCCCATAGGCGGATGATAAAGCAAAGTCGGGTTGCCGGAGGCAACCCGACTTTGCTTTTGGGGATCGTAGCGTCTGCAAAACCAACTCAGACAATCTCACCGCGGCGGTGTTGACCTGAAAGGCTGCAGAGGACTTGCACCGGGATTTGCATTGGCATGAGGCCCAAGGACAATTGCCATCAGGCGGCGCGGCTCCTGCGGGCACTCACAACCTGCAGCGGGAAGACTTCCAGGGGTGCCGGGAAGCGGATCCAACTATTGGGATGAGCTACCTGGAGCCTGTTTCCAAGGAGGTCTTCAAAGGAATTTAGAGTCAGCGGCAGAGTTCGTCCGTCCGGGTAGAGGAACTCCACGACGCTTCCCTCTTTCAGAGGACTGCGCACTTCCATGCACACCCAGCCGGTGGTGTTTCGTAGCAGGACGTTCTCCGGTTCCCATCGGGATTCGGGGAAAGGCCTCACGATGCCGGCCAGCGTGTGGGTCTGTACGTAGGAAGTGGAAGGAGATACGTCCCCTGTGGTTTCTCGGGGCTCGGGAAAAAGCATCCCCTTGGTGTACGGACGGTGGCTCACCCGCGCCAGGTCGTCCACCCAGTCGCGGCGCACCACATAGCTGCCCGCTGCGTCACAGCAGTGGTCGATGGCCTGGCGGTAAGTGCGAATGACGTTTGCCAGATACAGTGCACCCTTCATGCGGCCCTCGATCTTGAGGGCGTCAATTCCCAACTCCATCAGTTGGTCAAGCTCTTCGATCAGGCAGAGGTCTTTGGAATTGAATATGTAAGTGCCGCTCTGGTCTTGCTGAATAGGGAAATATTGTCCGGGCCGCTTCTCCTCTACCAGGCGGTACGACCAGCGACACGGCTGCGTGCAACGCCCAAGATTGGCGCTGCGCCGATTGAGTATGGCGCTGAGCAGGCAGCGGCCGGAATAGGAGACGCACATGGCCCCGTGGACAAATACTTCCAATTCCATTGCCGTCTCTTTGCGAATGGTCTGAACTTCTGAGTAGCTCAGCTCGCGTGCAAGGTTCACCCGCCTGATACCCTGTTTGCCCCAGAACGCAACGCTCAGGCTGTTGGTGGTGTTCGCCTGGGTGCTCAGGTGCAGGGACACATCGGGGGCCCATTGTTTTGCCAGGAGGAGCACACCGGGATCGCTTAGGATGAGTGCGTCTGCTTGAATATCCTGCAGGTATTCAAGGTACGGGGGAAGCGCAGTGAGATCTCGATTGCGCGCAAAGGTGTTCACGGCAACATAAACCTTCCTGCCGAGTTTATGTGCGGAGAAACACAGGGCGGCAAGTTCCTCGCGGTTCAGGTTGCGCGCCGAGGCGCGCAGACTGAAATTGGTGCCCCCCGCATAAACGGCGTCTGCTCCATAGGCGAAAGCGATCTGCGCCTTTTCCAGACTGCCGGCGGGGGCGAGTAGCTCGGGTTTGGCGAATGTTCCTGGGCCGTCTTGCTGGCTCACCTTGCGATCCTTGCGAGAGATGTCGGCATTTTGCGGGGCTGGCTCCACTGTATGCTGTTGGCGGCTGTGCAGCATCAATTTGACAAATGGGACCGGCATCTGTAGTTATCATGTCAACGTGACCGAAAACAAGATGCAATGCAGCGTAATCCGTGCTCGACAAGTTACTCGTCATGCATTTTCCCTGCAGAAGGTTTGGAGCAGGTGAGGCAAGTGGTCCTTCCAATACCTGCATCCTGGTTTCAGCTCTTCTGCTCAAAACAGGGCGCGTTTGTCGAGGATAGGTGATGGGGAAGTTATTGCCAACTTGAATGGCAGATAGGTCCCGATGGAAGCTATGACCGGAATTGGTGAAGAGGAAAGAATTGCCTGGCTGACACTCACTTTGATCCCCGGCTTGGGAAATCGCTCCATATTGCGGCTCATAGAGCACTTTGGGTCGCCTCTCGGCGTATTGAGGGCCGCTCCGAAGGCGGTGGCCGGTGTGCCCGGGTTGCGCGACAAAGCAAAACAGGCGCTGCTGAAAAAAGCAACCTTGCGCTCTCCCGAGTTTGAATTTAAGAGGCTGCAGGATCAACAAGTTCAGCTCCTCTGCCTGAACGATGCCGACTATCCGGCAAATTTGCGCGCCATTCCGGACCCTCCCGCGGTGCTCTTTGTCAAGGGCACGATTGAAGCAAGGGACCTGGTTTCCGTCTCGGTGGTGGGTTCAAGGGCCGCCTCACCGCTCGGCATCGCTTTTACGGAGCGGCTGTGCATGGACCTTTCGCAATATGGGGTCACTATTGTGAGCGGTCTTGCTGTGGGCATCGACAGCGCAGCGCATCGTGGCGCTCTGCGCGGCAAGGGCAGAACTCTGGCGGTTCTTGGGTGTGGATTGGACATCGAGTATCCCAGAATCAACCGTGCCCTGCGCGGGCAAATCATCAAAGCCGGTGCCTTGTTGAGCGAATTTCCCCTGGAAACGCTGCCGTCCGCCGGTAATTTCCCCATGCGCAACCGCATCATAAGCGGTCTGTCTCTGGGTGTTGTGGTGGTGGAAGCAGCCCATCGCAGCGGCTCCCTCATTACGGCTCGCTTCGCCCTGGAGCAGGGCCGCGAGGTGTTTGCTGTGCCGGGCATGGCGCGCCATTACCGCAGTGTCGGCCCGCATCGCCTGCTGAAACAGGGAGCCAAGCTGGTGGAGAGTGCCGAGGACGTGCTGGAGGAACTCCGCCCGCTGATTCGCGTCAGCGGCAATTTCACCACTACTTCGAGGACGACCGCGGCACCACCCGATCTGAGTGGTGACGAAGCCAGGCTGCTCAATGTTTTGGACCAGCATCCCAGGCACGCTGACGACCTATGTCGGGCACTGCATTTGCCGGCGGCGGAGGTGATGGTTATCCTACTTAATCTGGAACTGAAGGGTTGCGTTCAGCAGCTTCCGGGAAAATTTTTCGTGCGTTGTGATGACAACATCCATAAATAGAATTGCCAAGGAATATTCATGTCGAAATCGTTGTTGATTGTGGAGTCTCCCACTAAGGCCAAAACCCTGGAACGCTATCTCGGCAAGGACTTTATCGTTAAAGCTTCCGTCGGCCATGTCAAAGACTTGCCGAAAAACAAACTGGGAATCGATCTGGAAAAACGTTTTCTTCCGGAATATCGGGTTATCAGGGGCAAAAAGAAGATCATTAATGAATTGAACAAGGCTGCGGCCAAAGCCGACGCCATTTATCTTGGACCGGACCCGGATCGAGAAGGGGAAGCCATTGCCTGGCATATCGCCGAGGAGATGCAACAGGACGGGAAACCGATTCACCGAGTGCTTTTTTACGAACTAACCCAAAAGGCCATCAAACAATCTCTGGAACACCCAAGCCCTCTCAACAAGTCCCTGTATGAAGCGCAGCAGGCCAGGCGCATCCTGGACCGCCTTGTGGGCTATCTGATCTCTCCTTTGCTGTGGTCCAAAGTAAAGCGGGGATTGAGTGCCGGAAGAGTTCAGTCGGTGGCTTTGCGCCTGGTTTGTGAGCGGGAAAAGGAGATCCAGGCCTTCGATCCGGAGGAATACTGGACTATTGGTGCGGACCTTGAAGCGGGCGTAGACAAGCAGTCGCACGGCCCGTCGCAGGGTTTCAGCGCACAGCTCGCCCGTTGCGGCAACAAAAAGTGCAAGATTTCCACGGGCACAGAAGCCCACAAACTGGTTGACGCGATCCGGTCGTTGCCGTTCAAGGTGACCAAAGTAGAACAGAAGATGCGGCGCCGATCGCCTGCTCCCCCCTTCATCACCAGCACTCTGCAGCAGGAAGCGGCGAGAAAGCTCAGGTTTCCGGCCCGCAGAACCATGGGAGTGGCCCAGAGACTCTATGAAGGCATCGAGCTCGGCGATCAGGGCGCGGTTGGCTTGATCACCTACATGCGCACCGATTCCACCCGCCTGTCCCAGGAAGCAGTGGCCGCGGCCAGGGATTACATTCAGGCGGAATACGGCAAAGACTACCTCCCCTCCAAACCGGTAGCCTACAAGGCCCAAAAAGCAGCGCAGGATGCTCACGAGGCGATCCGTCCGACCGATGTGAAGCGTACCCCCGAAGCCGTCTCGCGCTATCTGAGTAAAGAGCAGTTGCGGCTCTACACTTTGATTTGGCAGAGGTTTGTGGCCTGCCAGATGGCCCCGGCAAGAATTGCTCAAACCACCGTCGACATCAGTGCGGGTGAATATGTGTTTCGTGCTTCCGGCTCCGTGATCGAGTTTCCCGGGTTCATGTCGATTTATGTGGAGAGCCAGGAAGATGAGAGTAACGGCGGAAAGGCCGAGGACCGATTGCCCGAGCTCCATGAAGGTCAGGTTCTTGAACTGGTGAAATTAGATCCCAGACAGCATTTCACACAACCTCCCCCACGCTTTTCCGAGGCCAGCCTCATCAAGGAATTGGAGGAACTGGGGATCGGCAGGCCGAGTACCTATGCGGCCATACTCTCCACTATCCTGGACCGCGAATACGTTACCCTCGATCGACAGCGACTCAAACCCACGGAATTGGGCCTGATGGTGAACAACCTGGTGGTGAAAAATTTCCCCAGGATCGTGGATGTGGACTTCACCGCCAAAATGGAAAACAGCCTGGATGAAGTGGAGCGAACGGAGTTCCCCTATGTCGAGTTGTTAGAAGAATTTTACAGTCAGTTCCAGAAGAGTCTCAAGTCGGCCGAGAGCAATATGATCAACCTCAAAACAGAGGGTTGGCCGACCGACTTGAAATGCCCGGAGAGCGGGCATCCACTGCACATCAAGTGGAGCCGACACGGCCCGTTTCTGGCCTGCAGCACCTACCCGGACTGCTCGTTTACCTCGGATTACGAACGGGACGAGAAGGGGCGAATCCAGCTGCGCACCGACCGAGCTACCGAAGAGGTCTGTGACAAGTGCGGACGTCCCATGATTCTGAAGTCGGGACGTTTCGGTGAATTCCTGGCTTGCAGCGGCTATCCGGAATGCAAGAACACCCGCAGTGTGGGAATCGGAGTTCCCTGCCCGCGGCAAGGCTGCGATGGCCAGCTGGTGGAGCGGGTCAGCAAGAAGGGGCGCCGCTTTTACGGCTGCAGCAACTACCCGGAATGCAACAGTTTGTTTTGGAACCAGCCGGTGGCAAAATCGTGCCCCGTGTGTCATTCACCCATTTTGCTTGAAAAAAAGCTCAGAGGGGGCAAAGTGAAATGGGTTTGCCCCAATCCGGAATGTAAGTATGAAGCCGACGATATTCCCGAAAACGGTTCGACGGGGAAAGGGGAAGCGGGTTAATGGCGGAGAATGCTGCTTTCGCGCTGCAGCAACTGGCCGTTTTTCTGATCGGCTGCTGCCTGGGAAGTTTTTACAACGTCATCATTCATCGTCTTCCCAGGCAGGAATCCATTGTTCGGCCCGGCTCCCATTGCCCCCATTGCGGAAAGCCCATTGCTTTTTACAATAACATACCGCTTGTCAGTTACCTGGTATTGGCCGGCAGGTGCGCCTACTGCAGGCAGCATATTGCGCTGCGCTATCCGCTGGTCGAAGGGATTACGGGTCTGCTCGCCCTCCTTTTGTTCCGCCGCTATGGATTTCAGCCGCAGCTTTTTGTGGAATTCTGCTTCGTTTCTCTATTGGTGCTGATCACCTTCATTGATCTCGACACCCTCACCATCCCCGACGTCTTGTCCCTGCCGGGAATCGGGCTTGGGTTGATCGGCTCCTTTTTTACCCCCGCCGTTGCCTGGCTCGATTCCCTTTTGGGCATTCTTTTGGGCGGCGGTTTTTTTTATTTGATTGCCGTAGGATATCATTATGTTCGTCATCAAGAGGGACTCGGAGGCGGGGACATCAAGCTGCTGGCAATGATTGGTGCCTTCACCGGCTGGTCGGGGGCCATGTTCACGGTTTTCGCGGCTTCGCTGACAGGCGCACTGGTCGGCTTCGCCGTCATGTGGCGCAGCCGCAAGGGCCTCACGACGATGCTTCCCTTTGGTCCTTTCCTGGCGCTTGGAGCGGTGTGCTATCTTTTCTGGGGGCAGCGCATCTATGCCTGGTATCTCTATGAAGTGCTTGGCAAATAGCAGAACAGCCGGTGATCCGTGACGCGCAGATGCTTCTTCATCGAGACTGTTGAACCGGACCAGGGCTGCGTTGTTCTCACGGGGCAAACGGCTCATCATATCCTGAGCGTTCTGCGCATGGGCACGGGAGACGCTCTGGAGCTGCGCGACGGTCGCGGCCGCGGCTGGAAGGGAGTGATTGTCGGCGGGCAAAAGACGTCCGTGCGGGTGCAGGTGAACGAGAGCGAGCCGCTGCGAAACGAGTCGCCTCTGAAACTGACGCTCGCCATGGCCATGGCGCGCTCCGATCGGATGGATCAGGTGGTGCGCCAGGCGACCGAACTGGGCGTACATCGGTTTGTCGGCTACCGTTCACAGAGAAGCCAGTACGGGCTGTCGGACGCCCGGGCGCGAAAGCGTTGTGAACGCTGGCTGCGAATAGCGCGTGAAGCCATGTGTCAGTGCGGTCGCATGATCGTTCCAGGAATCACTTATGTGCCGGATTTGACGGAGTTCATAGCGGCGCAATGGGGAGCGGGCACACCTGGAAATTTCCTGCGGCTGCTGGCTTCCGAAGAGGAGCAGAACAGCGCTCTCCAGGATGTCTGGCAATCGACCCCGGTGTGCGACGCAATACTCACGGTCATAGGTCCCGAAGGGGGGTGGACCGAAGGGGAACTGGAGGAGTTTGCCGCCAATGGTTTTCGAACGGTCCATCTCGGCCCCAGAATTCTCAGACTGGAAACCGCGGCCGTTGCCTTCGTCGCAGTGGTCCAGATGCTCTGGGGCGATTTGAGCTCACGACGGTAAGCGAGGTGGCAACCGATGAGATGCCCGAAATGCGGATACAACAGTTTTGATTATCTCTCCCATTGCAAGAAATGTAATGCGGACCTTACCGGTATACGGCAGGAATTGGGCATGCTGCACGTCAAACCGACCAATCCATTTTTGCTCGGGGCCCTGCTGAAAGAGGGAACAAAACCTCAGGCGGTTGATGGGCAGAGCTCGGAGGAGGTGTCGGCATTTGCAGGGTTTGAGGAATTGCGCCCGGATTCGGGAGAAAACACGGCGGATCTGTTTTCCATGGAATCGCGGGAAACGGTGGATGAAATTCCCGCTGCATTCCACGAAGAGCCGGAAACTTCACCCTCTCCCGGTGCTCCATCCGACTCATCCGATACGACAGACCTTTCCATTGAACTGACCGACGAATTGGCCGACTGGTCGTTTCTGGATGAAGCAATGGACGAAACCTTAACGCCGCAACCGGCCGATGCCAAGAGTGTTGACGATCGATCAGGACAGATTGATGATCCCAGTACACAGGCCAGGCGTCGCACGAAGGAAGCGGATGACCACATCATCGAGCTTTCGGAAGAGGACCTGGAGGGATTGTTCATCGACCTGGATGACACGGATAGCGAAAAGGATGGAACCGACAAGTCGCAATAACCTGTCCGAGCATACCCGTTTGATGCTATTCCGATGTACTGCGGTCACGCCGGCTGGACGGAACAACTCAATAGAATGTCCAAAATGCAGCGGACTGGGGGAGGCCGTGGGTTGGGTTGAGCGCAGCCAAACCCAACGAATAGGGATAGATCGTGAGAGCGAAGCGAACGACGATCTTATCGAGTTTGTTGAATCACGATCCTATCGGGTTCATTAGTCGGCCCAGCATGGTATTCGGCCCCTTAATTGTGTGGCGCGGTACTGATGGATCGGCGCAGCTGAAGCGCAACCGGCGGGATTGAGTCAGATATCTTGAGAAAACCGTGTAGAAAACCCTTGACATCCAAAGGCTATTCCAGTAGGTTCAACGCGGCTTTGGCGGGGTAGCTCAGTCGGTAGAGCAGTGGACTGAAAATCCTCGTGTCCGCAGTTCAATTCTGCGCCCCGCCACCACCTCCAAACCAATGAAAGCGGGAACTTACAAAGTTCCCGCTTTTCTTTTGTGCGCCCGGCGGGGCGCTCCTACCAAAGTTTACGGGCTACGGGATGTTCGTTGCGGGCAGAGAGCTCGATGGCCTGCTGTTCGCAAACGGTTCGGCAGATGCCGCAGCCATAGCAGCGCACAGGATCGATGAAAGCTTTGCGGCGATTGACGGAATAGCCGATGGCGCCGAACTGGCATAGCGCCAGGCAGGCCCTGCAGCCGATGCAGGCGGTGTCGCGTACCCGGCCCACGTATTCACTTCGGAAAAACAACTGAAATTCATACTGGTAGCTCACCATGGCCAGGCAGTCGGCTCGATCACAATTGCATATGGCACCAATGAACGGAGTCTTGAATGTCCACAGGGTATGGATGAGCCCTTCCTTCTCGAAGCCCTTGTGGAGCGCGAGCGCTTCGTCCCTC
>FWPV01001694.1_pt1 | contig 58945 bp, 42 predicted proteins | sample 2228371 | NCBI WGS metagenome assembly FWPV01 (sample SAMEA103939776, study PRJEB20133) | metagenome
TTCTATCACTGATACACTGTCCAACGTCAATGTGCTGCTGTCCCAATTACGTTACACCCCAACAGCGGGTTATACCGGCACTGATACACTGTATATCACTGCAGACGACCTCTCTACACCTACCCCCGGAACCGATACCAAAGACGTGACACTAAATGTGACAGCCGCCATTAACCAGCCGCCTGAGATAGACATACCCCCAACTGCCCCAACGGTTCAACAGAATAGTACAGCACTCATTTCTGGTATCTCTGTGTCGGACTCTGACATTGGTGGAAGTATCATGACGGTGGGGCTATCTGTCTTGCATGGAACGCTTTCTTTACCGACTTCTAGCACGGTTACAGGCAATAATACGTCCCTGGTTTCTATCACTGATACACTGTCCAACGTCAATGTGCTGCTGTCCCAATTACGTTACACCCCAGCAACGGGTTATACCGGAACTGATACACTGCACATCACTGCAAACGACCTCTCTACACCTACCCCCGGAACCGATACCGAAGACGTGACTCTGTTAATTGTAGCCCCCCCGCCCCCACCACCTGTAACGGCCCCTAGTGTGCAGACCGTTAACGAAGATGCTACCTTAAGAATCCAGCCGTCTATCTCAGTCAGTTACCCTAGTAATAGCCAGGAACTGAAGATCACGCTCGAGGCCACAAACGGGACATTCCTAGCCGGATGGAAGGGTCACTTGACCTCGTACACAGGCGAGGGAACCTCGAAACTCGAGATGACCGGACTACTGGATGCCCTAAACTATGGTCTGAACGGAGTACGGTATAGGCCCAATCACGACTATTTTGGTACGGACACTATAAATATAGAATTTGATCCACAGGATGGCACGCCCGTGTCGCAAAGTATCAATGTACATATAAATTCCATCAACGATCCGCCAGCATTGACAAGTCAATCAATATATAATGCCTCTACCCATTCTCCCACCCCTATCCAAGGGATCATGGTAACAGATCCGGACGTGGGAGCAGGCCAAATGACCGTGGATATGAGAGTGTGGCACGGTACTATTTCCACGCCGGCCTTTGGACCAAGTTCACATATCGTTTTCACCGACACCTTGAACAACGTAAATACGCAATTGGGCTCCATAATCTATACGTCGTTGCCATCATACATGGGGCCCGATTACATGACCATAAGCGTTTCGGATAACGGGCATTCTGGTGCAGGCGGTGTACTCACCACTACGAAGACACACACGATCAACGTGTCTTAGTGCTTACGGTGTAGTTATTCTCTATGCTAGTTCTCCGACTTTCTATTGCAATTGATTGGTTTTCTAACGGTATGTGTCTTCACCAGTTAGTGCACTTTGAAGCGCGCCAGAACTCAACTTGACACATCGGCTTACGCCTCGGTATGTCAAAATCCCCTCGTGTAATGCCGGCCTGCAAATTATACATCTCCCCTTATTACTAATTTCATGGGAGTGGCCTGGCGAGGCGTGCTTGCAACAGATGTTTATTTCGACAAGGGCCATGAGAGACGTCGAAAATAGTGATTGACAGGTCAATCAATTATTGCTAAATCACACATGTCATGACCCTAAGTAAACTCAGCCACGAAAGAAAAGACAAAGAAGCCATTATCTTTGACGCCGCGTGTCGCGTGATCCGGAAAAAAGGCTTTCATCAAGCCAGGATTACAGACATAGCGCAAGAAGCCGGCATATCTTACGGGCTAGTCTATCACTATTTCAAAAGCAAAACTCAGCTTTTTGACGTGATACTGGCCGAATGGTGGAATGGTTTGTTTGCCAAGATGGATGAATGCGAAGCCAAATTTAGCCGCGTTGAAGACAGGCTAGGCTCGCTGGTGGCCTATTTTCTCGATCAGTATGAGAAACGACCTGACCTAGTCCACATATTCATAACAGAGATTTCTCGGTCATCAACAAACCTAACCCCACCGCGTCTCGTTTACTTCAAATCATTCATGGACAGAGTGGAGATGATGATCTCCCAGGCCCAAGCAGAACACTCGGTTAGGAACGATATCAAAGCACGATACTTGACGTACATCTTTTTGGGCGCGGTCGAGACATTTGTGTCAACCATGGTGCTCGAAAATCATCCTTTAAGAGGCAAGAACCAAAAACAACGGATAGCCAAGAGTTTGTTGACGGTTTTTTTCTACGGCGCGCGATCCCACACCAAGTTTGACGAGGATTAACTATGGACTTCGAGTTGACACCTGAGCAGCTCCTATTCAAGGACCAGGTTTTGAAATTCGCGAAAAAAGAGATAGCTCCTAGGGTTCAGGAGCACGATCTTCGTGAGCAATTTGATTGGGAATCGTGGAAGAAATTAGGGGAGTTTGGGATACTGGGTCTTCATTTTCCTGAGGAACTTGGAGGGAGTGGTGCTGATGTGATGACCTCCGTTCTTGCCGCGGAGGCTTTAGGAGAAGCTGGCGTCGATGGAGGCCTTACCTTAAGCTACGGAGCCCACACCTATCTATGCGCAGACACCATTTTTCGCCATGGGACTGATGAACAGAGACGCACGTACATCCCGAAACTGGCTTCTGGCGAGTGGGTAGGTTGCATGGGTTTGACCGAGCCTGGAGCCGGGTCAGATGTAGCGTCTATTAGGACGCGGGCTTTGCGTTCTGGCGATCACTGGATACTCAATGGATCAAAGATGTTCATAACCAACGGGGCGATAGCAGATGTGGCTGTAATTTACGCGAAAACAGATCCGTCTTCAGGCCATGCCGGCATTTCCGCGTTCATAGTAGAAAAGGGAACGCCCGGTTTTTCGGTTAGCAGAAGTCTTCACAAAATGGGAGTCCGAACATCGCCTACATCTGAGCTGGTGTTCGAAGACTGCAAAATTCCCTCCCAAAATATCCTGGGCATGGAGGGAAATGGTTTCATGATGGCTATGCAGACGGTCGAATGGGATCGTAGTGCTCTCTTAGCGCCGTTTTTGGGTGCCGTATCCTTTCTTCTTGAAAGATGCAGCCGGTATGCCAAGCAGCGTGAACAATTTGGAAGACCTATAGCGTACTTTCAAGCGGTAAAGCATAAACTGGCTGACATGAAGATATTCCTAGAAGCTGCTAGATCTTTAGTTTATCGCATTGCCTGGTGTAAGGATCAGGGCAGGCCCTTGAACCACCTAGAAGCAGCCGTAGCGAAACTCTTTATCGGCGACTGGTCGCTAAATCCTACCAACGACGCGGTAGGCTTAATGGGCGGCTACGGATATTGTCACGAATACGATGTGGAGCGGGTATTTAGAGACAGCCGGCTTGCCCCCATCGGAGGTGGGACATCAGATGTACAAAAGGTCATTATATCCAGACTGATGTAGGAAACGGAAATGAATTTTGACTGGCTTCCAGAAGATCGTGAGCTAAAGAAGAGGGTTTTAGACATTTTTGATGCGGATGCATTGGGTAAATTAGAAACCCTCGAGAGCAGTGACAACGAGTCCCTACGTCGGATTATGCAACAGTTCATGGGCAAGCTCGGTCACTGTGATTACTTGAGCATCGGAGTCGGCCCCCAAGCCAATGCAGACATGCTACGGCTCATCGCCATGCAAGAGGAATTAGCTGGTCTGTCTCGATCGCTGTTCATGTCGGTGGAGGTCACTGCAAGGCTTTTTGGCGGATTGTTAAAGGGCTTTTTCAAAGGCGCGGTCCCGGCAGAGATCGCACGATCAGTTGCGGAAGGACGCATCATAGGAGCAGTGGGCATCACCGAGCCCGCGAAAGAGGACGACAGCAACACCACCGCCAATGTATGGCGAGACGGTGATAGGCTAATTGTTACGGCTGACAAAGACTTTGTCACTAATGCTCCCATTGCGGACTGGATAGCCCTGGTAGTCGATGAAAAGGACGGCAAAACCCTTTGCCTTGTGCGGCCAGAACAAGCTGGCGTCACAGTTGGGCCAAGAATGCAGACTCTGGGATACAGGGGGCTTGCTGTGTCGGCCTTGGCTTTGCGAGGTGTAAAAGTTGAACCGGATTTCGTTTCCGGACCGTTTGACTCGTCCATGATAATGGATTTCCTTCGTCAGACAGAGGATATTATTCTGGCAATGTCTTCAGTGGGTCTCATGCAAGCCGTGATCTCCGAGACAAAGGCATACGCTCAATCCCACCGGAGGGACGGAAAGCCCATCTTTTCCCATCAGGAGATTCGTTTCAAGCTGGCTGAAATGTTGACATTGTACCAGTCAGCTCAGCTGCTCGTTTTCAGGGCAGGATGGATGGTAGCCGCAGACAAAGAAGAGCGCCGCACACTGGTGAGATGTGCCAAGGTATTTGCTTCAGAGGCTGCCGAAAAGGTGGCTAACATGGCTTTGCAGGTCTGGTGCGGCCAGGGGTATGTTTCTGGAAATATAGTGGAGCGGGCTTATAGGGATGCTAAGTACGGTTCCATTGCTGGCACAACATCAGAGAGAGCTCGTATGGAGATTGCCGATGATGTTCTTGCAAGATACGGTTAATTTGAGGCTTTTCCCAGAACAAAACTGTCATTCTCTACAAACCGGCGTGTATATCAGGGCAGCTGTCGCCCCATAAAGCCGTCGGGCACAGGATTAAATCAATAGCGACAGGAAGGCGAATTCAATGGATGTCATCGAAACCAGAATCGATGTCAAGAGCGATGAGTTCAAGGCCAATTATGAGGTCATGGAGTCATTGGTCGCAGACCTTAAGGCAGAGTTAAAAAAAGCACGCGAAGAACGATCTGAAAAAGCCATAAAAAGAAATGAAGAACTGGGCAAGTTACCGGTTCAAAAGAGATTGGAATTATTATTAGATCCTAATACTCCGTGGTTGGAAATAGCTCCCCTTGCGGCAAAAGGGATGTACGACAAAAAAGTGCACGGGGCAGGGACAAGGGCAGGAATCGGGGTAGTTGCTGGTCGGGAAGTCCTTGTTCATGCCAACGATCCCATGATCAAAGGTGGTACTATTTATCCAATGGGCGTTAAAAAGACGCTTAGATGTCAGACAATTGCCATGGAAAACAATTTGCCCGTCATCATGTTGGTGGATTCCGGCGGCGCTTATCTCCCATTGCAGTCAGAGATCTTCCCAGATGCGGATGACGGCGGCAGGATCTTTTACAATCAGGCCATAATGTCCAAAATGAACATACCGCAGATTACAGCGGTAATGGGTCTCTGTACAGCTGGGGGAGCTTATATTCCGGCCATGTCAGATCACGTGGTGCATGTCCAGAAGACAGGGGCTATTTTCTTAGGGGGGCCCCCGCTGGTAAAGGCAGCCACAGGTGAAGAGGTAACAGCGGAAGAACTTGGTGGGGCTGACGTCCACTGCCGTCTATCAGGTGTATCGGATTATTTTGCCACAGACGATGCAGACGCTATTCAAATCATTCGCAGCATAGTGGAGATGCTACCACGGACTCAAAAGGCTACCATTCCTCGACGAGAACCGTCGCCTCCTCTTTACGATCCCAAGGAAATATGGGGCATTGTACCTCGCAATATTTCGACCCCATACGATGTAAGAGAGATCATAGCGAGGATGGTCGATGGATCGGAATTCTTAGAATTCAAAGCGCTTTACGGCCCCACTCTGGTTTGTGGCTGGGCATACATACATGGCTACCAAGTAGGCATACTAGGAAACAACGGAGTGCTCTTCTCAGACAGTTCATTAAAGGCTACTCAATTCATTTCGCTATGCGATCGACAGGGGATTCCGCTGCTTTTTCTGCAAAATATCAACGGTTATATCATCGGTAGAGAATACGAGCGAGGAGGGATAACCAAAGACGGGCACAAGATGGTTCATGCTGTATCCACGGCTACAGTTCCAAAGTTCACCGTAATTGTTGGGGCTTCGTTTGGGGCTGGGAATTATGGAATGTGCGGTAGGGCATATTCGCCTCGTTTTTTGTGGATGTGGCCTAACGCACAGATAGGCGTCATGGGAGGGGAGCAAGCGGCGGACGTACTTGTTTCAGTGAAGAATGATCAGCTTGCCAGGGCCGGGCAGCCGCCGCTTCCAAAAGAAATTGTAGATGGCATACGTGGCCCCATCATAGAATCCGCACTCCAGGAAGGCAATGCTTATTACAGCACTGCAAACCTCTGGGATGACGGGATTCTTGATCCGGCAGACACTCGGGATGTCCTTGGTCTGGCCATATCAGCATCTCTGAATGCACCGCTGGCTGGAAGAAAACAAGGACACGGAACATTCCGCATGTAGCGGAGGTAGCAATGTTCAATAAAGTATTGATAGCAAATAGGGGGGAGATAGCACTCAGGATAATGCGAACTGCGTCTGAGATGGGCATTAGGACAGTGGCAGTCTATTCGGATGTGGACAAGGCCTCTTTGCACGTTAAGGCAGCGGATGAGGCTGTACCCCTTGGAGATCCAGATCCGGCTTCCAGTTATCTTAATATTCCTAAGATCATCGACGCAGCTCGCACCACTGGGTGCCAAGCCATTCACCCGGGATACGGATTTCTGTCTGAAAATCCGATTTTTGCCGAGCGTGTGACTTCAGAGGGCCTTGCTTTTATAGGGCCCCCAGCAAGAGTAATGGCTGACCTAGGCGACAAGACTAAGGCTCGGGAAATCATGACCGGAGGTGGGGTTCCAGTTATTCCCGGCATGGTCGAGGCAAGCGACGATCTGACCATTCTCTCGGAAACCGCTCGATCTTTAGGCTATCCTGTCCTCGTAAAAGCGGCTGCAGGGGGAGGGGGCAAGGGGATGAGGATAGTGTCCCAACCCTCAGAATTACAGGAAGCCGCGCAATCGGCCTCCAGCGAAGCCCGTACCGCCTTTGGTGACGGGAGAATCTACTTGGAAAAATATTTAGATAGACCTCGCCACGTTGAGTTCCAAATAGTTGGTGATAACTACGGAAATGTAATTCATCTCTTCGAAAGGGAGTGTTCAATTCAGAGAAGACACCAAAAGATTATTGAAGAGACGCCTTCGACAGCCCTTGACGAAGGCCTTAGGGCCCGCATGTCAGATGCGGCAGTGGCTGCGGGGCGAGCAGCGGGGTACGTAAATGCCGGCACAGTAGAATTTCTGTTGGACTCTTCAGGGAATTTCTATTTCCTGGAAGTGAATACCAGGCTGCAAGTCGAACACCCCGTAACGGAAATGACGACAGGTTTAGATCTTGTGAGGCTTCAAATGTCTGTGGCCTCCGGTCAACGGCTGCCAGTATCCCAGAAAGATATCGTAAAAAGAGGCCATTCCATCGAGTGCCGCATTTATGCGGAAGACCCGGAGTCAAGTTTCATGCCCACTCCGGGGCGAATTCTCTACGCCAAGTATCCTGAAGGACCAGGCGTGAGATTCGACCATGCTATTTATTCTGGTTTTGAAGTCCCTGTCCACTATGATCCTATTCTCGGGAAGCTTGTTGTGTGGGCAGAAGATAGGCCAGCGGCTATATCCCGCATGATAAGGGCGCTCAAGGAGTGCGTTATTTTGGGCATCAAGACTCAAATTGAATTTCTGCTGGATATATTGTCGTCTCATTCATTCCGTAGAGGGGAAATCCATACCCACATCATAGATGATGACTTTGCTGATTGGGAACCCAGGACAGACATCGACCAGCTAGCAGCAATCGCGACCACGGGTTACGAGATTCTCAGACCCAGAAAAGGGGTGACGTATGAGGAGGACATGCATGTCGTCGGATGGCCGTCGCCATGGCAAACCCTGGGATCATGGGATTTCTGCCGATGACCGCCCTCTATGATTGTTACGACAAGATAGTCTGACATCTATAGCGCTTCTCGAAATTAAACCGGGAATTAGAGGCTTGCTTTGCCAGGTTCTTCCCGCGAGACAGGGAAAAAACAGCTATGGAGTCTCGATCCATTGGGCAAAAAAATTAGAGAGCAGGCCTAATTAGAATTTTGCACTTGGATCTCTCGGAACACGGACGCTATCGAGGTATTTTTTCGGCAATATTAAATCAAGCTTCTGAACATTTCCAGAGGAAGAGGGAGATGGAACATAGGCTAACAGTTCGTAATAAGACTTATCAAATAGATACAGATCCCTTGGACAACACAGGACATGGGACCATAACCTTGGACGGTGAACCACGGGATGTGGTTTTTTCGATCTTAGGCGAACACGATCTCAATATAAAGATTGACGGACAGACCTGGAACGCGTCTGTGATTCGGACGGTTCAGGGAGTCACTTGGGTATGGATCGAAGGGTGCGCTAGACTCGTCCAAGAAGTGACACAGCAGCGTCGTCGAAAAAGAGCTGACGAATTTATGCCAGAAGAGGTCACGCCACCGACCCCGGCTGTAGTCGTGCGGGTCTTGGTGAAAGAGGGCCAAACAGTGTCCAAGGGAGAAGCTTTGGTGGTGGTATCGGCAATGAAGATGGAAATCACTCTGTCCGCCCCCTATGCCGGCACCGTGGTCTCTGTCAATACTTCAGAGGGTAGTCAGGTTAAGCCTGGCGACATTCTAGTGGAAATAGACCGGGCTGTGGAGGACGAAGTCCATGAGTGAAGCAGACCTATTGTACGAGGTAAGGGAACATGTGGCTTGGATCACACTTAATAGAGAAGCCAGGCGCAACGCCCTGAGTATGGAGATGATAACGCTGTTTTTAAAATATCTAGACGATATTGCGGCCAGCACGCAAGTCCGTGTCGTTTGCGTCTCTGCCGTGGGCGACAAAGCCTTTTGTTCAGGGGCTGATCTCGCCAGCGGGGATCCATTACAAGGGGCCAAAAAGTACTGCGAACTGCTGAAGACTATGATCGCTTGTCCGAAACCTATAGTGGCAAAAATTCAAGGACACTGTATGGCCGGCGGTATGGGAATCATGTTGGCCTGCGATATAGTGTATGCCGCCGAGCACGTCAAATTCGGTACCCCGGAGGTCAAAGTTGGCCTATTCCCAATGATGGTCACAGCCCTACTCATGAGAAATGTGGGCAGGAAAAAGGCTATGGAAATGCTGTTCACGGGTAACCCCCTCTCGGCACATGAAGCTGAGGAGATGGGACTTATCACGCGAGCATACTCCGTTGGTGATTTGGATGCCAAGGTATCGGAGACTTTATCGAGCATATCATCCAGGGCCCCCCTGGCTGTTTCAATGGGTAAGAAGGCTATCAGCGCCATAGAGGGAAAGGGACTCGATGAATCGCTGGACTATTTAAGTGGACAGCTAGCCATATTGGCCGGAACCGAGGACGCCATGGAGGGTATGTCGGCTTTTCTGGCAAAAAGGCCCCCTGTTTGGAAAGGTAGATGAGGAGGACAAGCATACCATGTCATCACTTTGGATAAGAGAAAACCAAGATTATGGAAGGTCGTGCATAGTGACGTGTGCTCTATCCGGCGTGGTTGCAAATAGGGCTCAATGTCAAGGCATCCCCTATACACCAGAGGAATACGCAGCAGAAGCAAAGAGGGCGTACGAGGCGGGAGCAGCAGTGGTGCATATCCATGCGCGTACCCCAGACGGTTTGCCAAGTTACGACGTTAAAGATTATCAGAATATATATGATGCAGTTACGTCAACTTGCCCAATTGTTATTAACTTCTCTACAGGGGCTATCAATATCACCACTGAACAGAAAATAGCCCACATAAAAGCAATTAAACCAGCTTTGGGTGCTCTCAACATGGGTTCCATGAACTACGCTAAGTACAATCCCACCAAAAAGGGTTTTGTTTTTGAATTTGTCTTTCCTAATCCTTTTTCCGAGATTATTCAGATAGTGCAGGCCATGAACGAAGTGCAAACAAAACCTGAAATGGAATGCTTTGACATGGGGCATATTGGGAATTCTTATCCACTCATTGATATGGGCCTCCTCAAGCCCCCGTATCAATACAGTCTTATTATGGGTGTGGTAGGAGGCATACCGCCGACAATCCCAAACCTCGTATCCATGGTAAACATGCTGCCAAGTTCGAGCGAATGGGAGATCATCGGAATCAGCCTGGATCAATGGAGACTTGTGGCCGGAGCCATTGCTCTGGGAGGAAACGTAAGGGTCGGCTTGGAAGACAATTTTTACCTCAACAAAGGTGTCATGGCTGCTTCCAATGGTGATCTCGTGGAGAAAGCCGTCCGCATGATCAGAGATCAAGGACGAGAGCCTGCTACCATAGATGAATGCCGAAGCCGTTTGGCCCTGGTCAATCGATAGCATTTAGGCTGATGCCAATGGCTTGTTATCCACAATAATGATTAATCAATTCCTAAAGCTTTGCGCACATTTTGTACAGTATCTGCTGGGGCTATCTTGTACCAGGCATCCAGGATCTTACCCTCTTCATTTATGAGAAAGGATGATCGAATAATGCCTTCGTAAACCTTGCCATACATCTTTTTTTCTCCCCAAGCGCCGTACGCCTTTGCCACAGCATGGTCCTGATCTGAAAGCAAGGGGAACCCCAGGCTGTATTTTTGATCAAATTTTTTTTGTTTGTCAGGTTTATCCGGACTGATCCCTACTACGGCAATACCAAGGTCCTTGAGCTCAGGCATGGCGTCTCTCACTGTGCAGGCCTGTTTGGTGCAGCCTGATGTATCGGCCTTGGGATAGAAATAAACAAGGACCTTTTGGCCTCTGTAGTCACGTAGTGAGATATTTACACTATTTTGATCCAGAAGCTGGAATTCTGGTGCTGCGTCGCCTCTTTCTAGTTTAGTCATGGTCTTCTTTCTCGTATTACCCCAAATTGGGCGCCATCCTTGAAGTGGAATTTAGTATGAGCTCAATTATATGAACAATTTTCAAGCGGTGTGTAGTCTAGGCCCAGTGCCTGTGCCACTTTTTCGTGAGTAACCTTTCCCCGGTAAAGGTTTACGCCTTTAGCCAGTGCTTCATCTCCTTTGATTGCTTCCTGCAGCCCTTGATTTGCTATTTTCAGGGCGTAGGGCAAGGTTACATTGGTGAGGGCAAATGTCGAGGTCCTTGCGACCGCTCCGGGCATATTTGGGACACAATAATGTAGGATCTGTTCCCACTCGTATATGGGGTTGGTGTGAGTTGTGGGTCGAGAAGTCTCTATACACCCCCCCTGGTCGATAGCGACGTCCACTATTACACTGCCAGGCTTCATGGCCCTAACCATATCTTTTGTAACAAGTATTGGAGCACGACCTCCGGGTATCAAAACGGCTCCAATGACCAAGTGGGAACTCGTAACGGAAAACGCAATGTTATCCGCGTGAGAAATCATTGTGGTCACTCGGTTTCCGAAGATGTCGTCGAGGTGGCAAAGTCTGCGTTGGTCCACGTCCAGGACGTAAACTTCTGCACCCAAGCCTATGGCAATTTTTGCCGCAGCCGTACCTACGACCCCGGCCCCTATGATGGTGACACGTCCACGCCGAACCCCGGGTACGCCTCCCAGCAATACTCCCCTACCTCCATGAACTTTCTCTAGAAAATAGGCTCCAACCTGGACAGCCATCCTGCCCGCCACCTCGCTCATTGGCATCAGCAGCGGCAAAGACCCATCCGTATCTTGTATGGTTTCATAACCAATTGCAATTATGTCGCGTTCCAATAACGCACGGGTCAGTTGGCCATTTGGAGCCAGATGCAAATACGTGTAAAGGATCTGCCCTTCGCGCAAGAGACTGAATTCAGAAGGCTGCGGCTCCTTAACCTTCATGATCAGGTCTGACCTGGCGAAGATTTCCCTACAATCGTCAACAACTATGGCCCCAGCCTCTATATATTCCTCATCGCTTATGCGGCATCCCAAACCGGCCCCTACCTCCACCAACACGGTGTGTCCATGTTGCTCAAGCGTCCGCACGCCGGCAGGTACCACTCCCACGCGATACTCATCTTCCTTTATCTCCTTAGGAATACCTACAATCATGGGACCCTCCTCGCTATGGCCCTAGTACCGCCTGATATGGAAGGTAAAGCGTCCTGCCTCGCGTCATGTTATTGTTTCATGGTATCAAAGTTTGTTGGATTATGCACCCAACCCTGTTGAACAATCACGCGTTAATATAGAAAGGGGCTGATCTTATTTTGTCGAGGAGATTCTACCGACGCGCTCAGGTGCTGAGCGTATAGGGCCAAGCGGTGGCATTGGAAAACCGCTTGCGACCTTGACTTCTCTCAGTTGGTAATCTGAAAAACACGCTAATGGGTTGTACAATTTGCCGCGCACTTCAATCTCCAGATGAAGATGAGGTGCGGTGGCTCTTCCCGTTTTTCCTACCAAAGCTATCTGTTGACCCATTTTTACTTTTTGACCAGGTTTAACTAAGATTCTGCTTGCATGGGCATATCTGGTGAGCACGCCCTCTCCGTGGTCAATAATCACCAAACGCCCATAGCTGCGGTATTTCTTCAGTGTTCCTGCAAAGACTACCTCGCCGTCAGCGCACGCACGAATTGGCTCTCCAGCATCTGCGGTTATGTCTAGACCGCTGTGAAAGACCCCTTTCCGGTATCCAAATGGCGAAGACAGGCATCCGTTGTCTATGGGAAACCTTAGATTCCCGGCCAAAGGATTCTGGATGCGGTTAACTCTAAGTTCGGGTCCGCCACAATAATTTGCTTGATCTCGAGAATTACCTCCCGTGCTGCTGCTCGTCTGTGCGTCTAACGAGCAGAAGCTCGCTAGCGAGCCACCCTCAAATACGGCCTTTCCGTGGCCTTGCTCCTGCAGCCTTACACTCGAAGTACACGACACAATCAGTGGCAATAAGATTATGCCTAGATACAGAAGACTCCTGTTCATACCCATTGTCAAATGAGAAATTTTTATCAAACGACGGTCTTGTGAATACACAAATCAGGCTAGGCAGTCAAGGTAATTTGAGAAGGGCTCCAAACATCTGATTGTCATTTGTCGAGACCTTTGTTTTATCTCTAACTCGACATCAGGTGACGAAAAGGCTATAAACAAGTTCATTACAACGGGCCGCAGAAGGGCGCTAAATAAATGACTGCTCGTGAACAAAATGGAGCTTCCCATCCTTTTTCATTTAGGAGGGCTGCCGTTACGTGCCTTGGAGACCCCTTGCTTCGCCAGGCTGTCCGGAAAGCTACTGACCTTTTGGCCCTTAAACGGGCCCAAGGTCTTCAGAACATACCGTGGGAAGTTTGGAGAGAAAAGGCCTCGCAGCTTAGAGCCTACACAATTGATCACCTTACCGAGCTTGTGGATACCTTTGCCATCAATGCTACTGTTGCCGGGGCTGTAGTATATCGCGCTCAGAACGCGCAGGACGCTTGTTCAATAGTGCATAACATCTTGAAAGACCGACGAGCCTCCCTTATTGTCAAGGCAAAGTCCATAATAACAGAAGAAATCGGTCTCAACCATTATTTAGAGCAGCGAGGCATTCGAGTGGTTGAGACTGATTTAGGAGAGTTTATTATCCAACTGGCAGGCGAGCGTCCCTCTCACATTCTTGGCCCAGCAATCCACAAGACTCGCTTGCAAGTGGGGAAGCTGTTTGAAGAAAAGTTGGGAATTCCTTTTACCGATAATCCGGAAAAGCTGACACAAATAGCTAGACAAAACTTAAGAGAGGTATTTCTAACCGCCCACGCTGGCATGACAGGGGCAAATTTTGCCGCTGCGGATACGGGTAGCCTAATGCTCTTCACCAACGAGGGAAACGGCCGGATGGCGACTACTATTCCGCCACTGCACATAGCAATCTTATCCATCGAAAAGATATTACCGTCAATTTCTCACGCCGCTCTATTCGCCAGTTTACTGCCGCGTAGCGCCACTGGCCAGCCTCTTTCAAGCTATGTCTCGGTAATCACCGGGACCCGTAAAACAGGAGAGACGACCGGCGCAAGGGAGTTGCACATAGTATTGCTGGACAATGGCAGATCTCAAATTGCGGGGGGAGAATTTGAAAGTATCTTGAAATGTATTCGTTGCAGCGCATGCCTAAATGTATGCCCAGTATATGCGACTGTCGGTGGTCATGCTTACGGATCTGTTTATTCAGGACCAATGGGCATAATTCTGACTATTTTAATAAACGGCATGGAACGTTATCATACTGTGCTGGACGCCTGCACCCTTTGCGGGGCCTGCTCAGAAGTATGCCCGGTCAAGATCCCCCTAAAAGACATGATCAGTGAGCTACGTAAAAAGAGAAGGAATCAAGGTTTTACGCCATTTGCAGAGACTGTGTCGATGACAGCAATCGGGTTGGCAATGGCTAATTCACATTGTTATAGCATGGCAAGAAAGGCGCTAACATATGCATGGCCCTGGCTGAGATCTTTATTGGGAGACACGCGTTTACACGGATTACCGACGCCAAAAAAGTCAGGATATTGCCCCCAATAAAAGATTCGTCGTATCTAGTGAGGCCTAATGGAGTTAGATCAACTAGTAGCTAAGTTCAGCGAGAACGCGAAAAAAGTTGACGCCGTGGTTACTGTAGTGGATTCTTTGGCGGAGGCCGCCAAGTTTCTCAACGATATGTTGGTCTTTTCCGATAAAGTTTATACCCCGCGTATAACCCCTTTAGAGAAGGAACTCGTTTTGCCTGAATCGGTACTCACCACAAGCTACTATGAGGCAACAGTAACTGTAGAGGAGGCCGCAGCGGGTATTTCCGAGACAGGTAGTATCGTATGCTGGAGCAAGGACGGCCGCGCTCTTCCCGCTGGACTGCTTCCGGCCAGACACGTGGTAATGCTTCGTCGGGAAAATATTGTGCCTGATCTGGAATCATTTTTCGAGAAACTTGGGTCAGATTTGCCTACGAACATCACATTTATCACTGGACCTAGTAGAACTGCTGATATAGAGCTGACGCTCACCACCGGCGTCCATGGTCCTGAATTTGTGGGTGTTATTATTGTATGAAGCAAAAGCCGGCCTAAGATACATGATGAGGGGGATGGATGGAGAATGACTTCTTCTAGTATTGATGACACGAAAGTGGGTGGTCGTCCTTATATATTCCGCTGGGAATTTGGTTGTGCAAGGCCCGAAACATTAGGGGAGTGGATAGCGTACAGCCTATTCCTTTTCACATCTTTTCAAGCTGCCCTTCTTTTTCCAGATGTGACTTTTATCCCTGGGGAAAGGGCCAAGCTGTTTCCGGGATTGTTGGCGGGTTTAAGTTTTGTGACGGCGCTTATTCTAGTCCGGCGTTCCTCACCGATCGGCACCAAGCTTGAAATGGCAGTTTCAGCGATTCTTGTGGGGCTGATAATACTTAGTGGATTGTTCAGCGCGACCTGGGAATCCTCGTCTCTGAGGGGACTTGTGGTTATCACTTCTAGCCTTGGAGGGTTTTGGTGCGCGAGGATCCTCTTGCATTCCCCTGGCAGGCAATGGTTTTTTGTGGGATTCTGTTCAGCGCTTCTGTTTTTTATAGGAGTTATGGGCCTGCTGGGTTACTTCAAGGCGGGCGATATAATTCACTATCTGGATGTAAATCCTCATCCTCTTGCGTGTCGGATTCTTCTGCTCTCATTTGCTCCGGTGGCATTAATTATTCTAAAGCGACCAGTTCCCATGGCCATCGGGGTCTTATTAATGGCGCTCTCGTATTCCATCTTTTTGTTCAGCAATTTGAGGTCTGCCGCATTGATTCCTCTCCCACTCTTATTCACTGCAGGGGCGTATCGAATTCTGAAATTGAGGTATCTCCTGCTAGCGTTTGTCCCAATTATGGTAGCACTAGCATTCTTTTTCTCACAGCTCCCTGAAGTCAAGAGAGGTTTGGCCTTAAAGTACGAGCCCGCATATTATCGCATTGAAAACTATCCCTTTTCTTTGCACGTGGCGCTTAAGCATCCATGGCTCGGCATTGGATTAAGGGCGCCAAGGGAGTCGTATTTATCAGACTATGACATGTGGTATCCGTATGTTAGTAAGGAGTTATTTGCGGATTCAGTCCGTAGGATTGTGACCTCGGAAAACACTTTTCTTAATTTTGTACCAGACTTGGGATTTCCTTTTTTCTTTTTATACATGGGCTCTCTCGGGATCCTTTTCACAAAACTCGTAAACGCTACTAGAAGTCCCTTTCGGTTTGATACCATCCCTCCGCTAGCGATATTGCTCGCACTGACCGCGGGGGTACTTCACTTCCTCGTGTTGGACGGACTTCTCCATCCACACATTTGTTGGTTTTTTCACATACTGCTGGGATTGATTCCGATCAGTAATCCTAGCGTCCGACGTTAACGACCCATCCAAAGGGATCAGGCTTCGTCCCAGTTTGCATGCCGGTAATACGTTCGAACAAGTCAGCGGCGATAGGTCCTGTCTTGCCATCGCCAACTACGAACTCACGACCCTGAAAGTGCAAGTGACTGACTGGAGATATAACAGCAGCGGTACCGGAACCAAACATCTCCTTTAGCTTTCCCCTCTCGGCAGCCTCGATTACCTCCTCGATGGTAATGGCTCTTTCAGTAACCTTCAGGCCCATGTTTTTGGCCAGTTTTATTACCGAATCTCTAGTTACTCCAGGTAGAATGGTTCCTTCGAGGGCTGGTGTGATAATTTCATCGTCGATGCAGAAGAAGATGTTCATAGTGCCAACTTCCTCAATCGTCGATCTGTCCACCGCATTCAACCAGAGCACCTGGGTAAAACCCAAAGCATGTGCGTCTTCGGCTGCCTTCAAAGACGCTGCGTAGTTTGCACCGGTCTTTGCTTCGCCTAGCCCGCCCCTGCATGCCCTTACGTATGTGTCCGTTACCATGATTTTCACTGGTTCAAATCCCTCAGGATAGTAGGCTCCGACAGGCGAAAGGATGATAAAAAATAGATAGGTGTGAGATGGTCTTACGCCAAGATGCTCGTCGGTGGCAATGACGGTAGGTCTAATATACAAAGAAGTGCCTGGCGAGCGTGGTATCCAGTCTCGTTCGAGACGAAGAAGCTCCGTCATCTGCTCCATGAACAGCTGGGGCTCAATGGGGGGTATGCATAGCCGTTCACATGACCTATTGAATCGAGCAATATTCATGTCGGGCCTAAAGAGTAATATATCGCGCTCATCCGGTCCTGAAAAGGCCTTTAAGCCCTCGAATACCTGCTGACCGTAATGTAGTACCATACAAGCGGGATGTAAGGTCAAGTTCTGTCGCAACCCAATTTGCGGTTCCTGCCACCCCCCATGGTTTTTCGAGTAGTTTATGGTGAGCATGTGATCAGTGAATATGTCCCCAAATCCCAGTCTATCCTCGTCATAGACTGGAGCATCAGCTCTGTTTCTCGGTACACTTCGCATAAATCCTCCTTCAAAATGAAGCGGCAAACCGCCGCGCCCACCGCTACTTCCTTGGGGGGTCAAACAAGATCAGCATAGCCAAAAACGGCGGCTGGATCTCCTAGCCTACTAGGGCTTGCAACAAGGACTAAACGGCTGTGCAGAGTTAATATTGTTTTGACCTTCAGGCTGGCGCTTATTACCAATAATCCTCTAATCCGGTAGCTTGCTCAATGAACCTTGTCCGTGTGTATGCGCCACATTCTGTGCAGGAAAAATCTGACCAGCGACATTTTAGGGCAGTGTCTAGGCAATCGCCGTAATGGTCACAATCTACTCTTCTGTATGGCCTATCCGACTCCCTGTTACCCTTGACCAATACTGGATAAGGTTCCATTTTGTTGACACAACCTCCCATCAGGTTCCCGAAAGCCTCCTACTCCACAATAAGGTCTGCCGCACCATTATGGTGCGGTGGCACTCAAGTATTTTAGAACAGCGCATCACAAAAACATGATGGGCAATCTAGCCCTTATCAATATCAGGCTCCACTTGTAAATCGTCCAAGCTCCCCCTAAGTTGGCGACAGCTACCTGAGATTCACAAGTCCTGATCTACCCCCGTACTCTAACTGTTGGCTCAAAGAATTAGGCTGATGCCAATCAACCTATATCCAGACCGTGCATTTCTTAAACCCATCATTTTACTTTGTCAAGTCCTGACGAAAAAGGCGTCCCAAAAGGACGCCTTTGATGCAGTGTATTTTAGAATAATCCTGCGAAATGCTCTCTAAGCCTAGTTTCAGCCGATGGGGCCGGCCACATATATTTTTTGTTCACCCCTCTGAACCTTCAATCGTATGACCTGATTTTTCTTGGCATTTGCAATGGCCTCATTGAATCCAGCAGCATCCTTGATTTTCACTCCGTCCACTTCGAGAATGATATCTCCTGGCCTAAGTCCCATTCTGCTGCCGGCTCCGTCATCTGACAAATCTTTTATCCGAATGCCTTCTTTTTCTTTGAGGCCGTACTTCTCTGCAAGTGACTTGGGCACCGCCTCCACTTCGACCCCGAGTTCGTTCGACATACTGGTATCGCTGGATGAAGGCCCAGTGGAAGTGGCTTTAGCTGTTTTTTCACCTATTTTCACGCTGACGTCAAAGGTCTTTTTATCCCTGTAAACTGTGAGTGTGGCGCTAGTGCCGGGTTTTTCCCTCCCTACCAAGTTTTTTAAATGAGCAGCACCTTTTATAGGTTCACCATTGAACTTAATTAGGATGTCCCCTGATTTAATCCCAGCCTTCTCTGCAGGACTCCCCTCGATTACCTGTGCTACAAGAGCGCCATCCGCTGTCGATCTGCCAAAGGATTTTGCCAAGGGCTCGTTGAGGTCCTGGATATTGACTCCCAATAGCCCCCTCCTCACTTTACCTTCCTTTATAAGGTCATCCATTATAAGCTTGGCTGAGTTGGAAGGAATAGCAAAACCGACGCCCTGATAACCGCCACTCCGAGACGCTATGGCAGTGTTAATTCCAATCACCTCCCCGTTAATGTTCACCAGAGGCCCCCCAGAATTGCCCGGATTAATTGCCGCGTCGGTCTGAATAAAATCCTCGTAGTCTATCAACCCCATGTTGGTCCTACCCGTTGCGCTAACTATCCCCAAAGTAACCGTCCGGTTCAAACCAAATGGGTTTCCTATGGCAAAAACTATCTCTCCAACGCGAAGTTTGGAGGAATCTCCTAATTGGGCTGCCGGCAGCCCTGTTGCCTGTATCTTTATTACTGCTATATCACTTTCTGGGTCAGCCGCCACTAACTTGGCGTCGTAAGAGCGTTTGTCTGACAAATTTACCTTGATCTCCTGGGCGTCTTTAACTACATGTGCGTTTGTGAGGATGAGACCGTCTGAGGATACAATTACGCCGGAACCCATGGCAGAAGGTTTCATCATGGGCCCATGACCCGGACCTTTCTTGAATTTTTTCATCCAGTCTTCGCCAAAGAAATCCTTGAATGGATGGTTCTTGAAAAAGGGGTCTAGCTCAGAGATGCCCGGGGCTTCACCCTCTTTTCTTGTAGAGCTGATATTTACCACCGACGGAGTGACTTTCTCCGCCACCTGGACAAAAGCATCATCCAGCTGTTTAAGGGCTGCCGGTGCCTCGGCACGGGCTGCCACATCTGTAAACGCGTACGTGCATACTAATGCAAAAAATGTAGCCAGAGCGACACCTGACTTAGAAAAACCTTTTACCATGGATTTTTCTCCTTGTAGTTGATTCAAAATCATACACCTTATTGACCAGCGTAATGCCATTTTGTTCTTCCGGCCCAATGAAAAATTAAAAAGATGATTAGTCAGATTTGTTAAGGGGCCTGACAACCTCAAAATAGATCGGCTCAGATTCCACGTCTGGCAAAGACCTGTTTGGGTCAGTGTTTATGACGATGCATCGCCATAATCCCTCCATGTCAGGTGCAAATTCAAATGTATTCCTACCTTGGGGAACCTTCAGCAGCACATACGTTCCTATGGGCCTAATAAAAACGATATAGTAGCCGTCGCCTTGATAGGACCCGCCCGTACAGTTCCATCGAAATAGTCCCGCATTTCCCAGGTAAATTATAGGAACAGGCTCCAGAACGGGGCGACAAATGTTGGCATTTTCAGACAAAGCTGACAGAGGAAAGACTACTATCAGCGACCCGCTGACAAGTGACATCACCGCCATTAGGGAATAGGATAAAGAGGTGTGATTTCTGCAACGCGTCATGAATGACAATTCCTTGATGTGGCCGAACAATCTTCCTCATGTCCTTGCTGCAACGGCCACGTAAACTTTGCGACCGCCTATCTTACACCGGATGCTAGCGTACAACTATTGCAAAATATACTCATGCTTCAATAAAAAGCCAACACTTTGGAGTCCGGTGTTTTTACTTTAATAAATTTGGATAATTTACTTTTATTCTTGTAGTTTTGATGTATTTCTGATATAAAGACGAGCGTGGTGCAACGCCTGTACTGTGAAGGCATAAAAGTGACAACCTGCATAGAAAAACAAGACCCAGTGCCTTTCCCCCTTCATGAACTGCTCGCAGACCTGAGGGCTGGACTGTCCGAAGGTGAAGTCGCCGCAAAGTACGGGTTGAATCCATGTATTTTTGAAGGTCGAAAGACCAGCACGTCAGAAAAACATAAGGGCAAATCAGCTGTTGATGGAGTGATAGAGCCGTCGGCTCATGATCCATCAAATGTGGCTGTCAAAGAAGATTTAGCGGAGTCGAGTTTCATTTGTCCTGCGTGCCTAACATCTTTCGGGGTCATGTTCGACATATGCCCCAATTGTGCCGCGTCGGTTCAGGAGGCCGTGGCAAAAGACACTAGGAGTGCAGATGACGCTGCCGTTCAGAAACACGAGCCAACCTCAGACCCTATAAAAGAAGAGTGCCGTGTCGATGCTGAGTCGCCTCGCCAATCCAAGCCGGAAAACAAGCCCAAAGCAAGTAGCGTGCCTGATTTGACGGGAGAACAGGTGTCATCTTTAGCCCGGGAGACCGCAGGAATATCGAGGACAGAGCTGGACGCCTCGACCAACAGGGGCAGACATGAACACAAGACCAAAGTAGGAACCGAGAAGATTTCCAACGCCCAGAACCGCAATCGTCCACTCAATAACACGGCTCAGGACACGGATCACAAACTTGTTGCGTCCCCATCACTCAGATGCGACAGCTGTCAAAGTCTCATGGCGCCTGCGTTGAGAGACATCTATGATCGAACCAGAAGTCTCCACGCGATTTTATCGGCCACGATATGTTTCCTAATTGCCTTTCTTTGCTGCGTAATGCTGAATTTCTTGGACGGGCCATCCTTGTCCCGCATTACAGTATTCTTTTTTGGCTGTCTCACCTTTCTAATGGGAGGCATCTTAATGGGAATAGGGGCATTCATGTACCTCGCAAGAGAAAAAGTTTATTTTTGTCCGCGCTGCAAAAAAACATACCCCAGGGCTGACATTTCGTATATCACCGCGGCACTGGTCTTATCAGCAAAACGTGCTGTTGGTTCCTGGTAGCATAAACTTCAAGGGGCCTTAGTTGACATACTGCCACTGTTTCATGGTAGTGTGTAAATATGGAACGGAATGTCCTCTCTCTCGTGTTTCGGCGTCTTCTAGCTGCGCTCAAGATGACGGAGCAGGCCTATCCTGGGTCTTCTCAAAGCAATGATCGCCAGACCGTAGGAGACCGTTTTAGTCTATCAGTTGACAGCGCTCGTATAGCTGGCACCATATATTTTCCAAGTCCACGGCGATCAAGGCTTCATCCGGTCGTGGTCATCTGTCACGGTATCCCAGGCAGCGGTACTCCCCGGCCTCCTGATGATCCCGGGTACGAGGGTCTAGCAGCTAAGTTCACCGCAATAGGTTTCGCTGTAGTAATTTTTAACTTTAGGGGCTGCGGCGAATCTAGCGGAGATTTCGATATGATCGGCTGGACCCGTGATCTGGAAGCGGTTGTTGACCATGCCTCCAATGCCCCCTATATAGACTCCAAACGCATCATGGTTGTAGGCTTCAGTGGCGGTGGTGCTGCTGCGATCTATGTAAGTGCTCATGTGAATTCAATATACGGGCTTGCGGTGGTCGGAACTCCGGCTACTTTCTCCATATTCAAAGAGGCACCAACAAAGATAATTGATGATTTCAGAAAAAGGGGCATCATACGAACACAAGGTTTTCCAAAAGACGTGGATGCGTGGGTGAAGAACTTTGAAGCGATCGAACCCTTGCGGTGGGTGTCTCATTTCCGTGGACAGCATCTTTTAATCGTACATGGCGACGCAGACGAGCTGATTCCTGTACAGCAGGCCTCGGATTTGTGGTCAGCCGCGCCGGCAGGAATCAAGGAGTTGTTCATTATTCCAGGAGGAAAACACCGCCTTAGATTGGATCAGAGGTGTATAGAAATACTAGAAACCTGGCTAAGAAATAATGTTGGGACCCACTTGTATCCCCCGGAGTAAAGTTTTAACAATTCCTCTAAATTCTGACCAAACCAGTTCTTCCAAGAACGCAACTGTAACCGTAAGAGGGAACTGAATAATTGGCCATTCAGAAACGTATTTTCACACTACTGTTTCTCGTATTAGCCGTGGCTCTCGCTGGTGCCTTGATTCTTTTTGTCGTTTATCCGGAAATAAGCATGACAAAAGAGGGCATAAGGCTTGCGCTAGAAAAGATGACGAATAAGCCAATATCGGTTGAGGATGTCCACTTGGGATTTTCGCCGACTAGCCTCTTCGACCTAACCATTGAAGGCCTTGTAGTGGAACTTCCAGAAGAGAACAGCAAGGTCTCTATTCAAAGTGTCAACTTGAAGCCTTCTCTCGCGAGTCTCATGAAACTCAAAATCCTCATATCGAGCGTCACGGTGAAAGGGCTGCGTGCCTCTGTAGCTCCTGGCAAGGGTCATGGCGCGCTCGCATTTCCTATCCCGTTGCCTTTGGGAGGGCTAAACGATGAACGACTTTCTGAAAAGACTGTGCCTACGTCAGAGGCGACACGACCTTTACAGGGGCAGACACAGCCAGCGCAAAGCAAGGCTCTGCTCCCTGCAAAGTTAGAAATAGACCTCATCCGCATTGTTGATGCACGGGTGGACATATTGTCGCATAACTCTGACAAGGAAAAAGCAGTACAGATTGCACTTGCGGACATTACTGGCGAGGTCAAGAGGCATAAAGATGAGAAAGGATTCGCATTTGAGTTCAGCGGTCAAATAATCGGCTCTCAAAACGATTCTAGTCAATTCAGCTCCCACGGGTTTTTCAAGTTGGCAGAGCGAGATTTTCCCATTGCACACGCCAATATTGAAATCGCCGCGAATGATGTGCGCATCGAGCCGTGGGCGCGTATGGCATCGTACTCTCCCGTGGTGTTGGCCCCCCTCACTGTCGAACGTCTTACTGCCAAGGTGTTCTTTAAATCAGACAGCCCTTGCTCTGTCATTATAGATGCCTCCATCAAAGGAAAGTCCAACCACACGGCTATACTGAGAGCCCAGGCACAGATTGAGCCCTCCACGAGTTTCGACACAATCCATAAGATGAATATAAAGACTCGTATCGAGAGACTACCTCTTCAGCTTTTCGAGGAGGCTTTCGGAGGTGAACCCCCAGTGAAATTTTTATCTGGGGCATTGGAAGGAGAAGTCCAAGGCTTTTGGCAAGGACAAGGATGGTCAACCATTGGTTCGATCAAGGTGGACGAATTTGCTCCTGGGTTAGCCTTCCTTAATGCGGCTCATCCTTTTACTGGCTCTTTAGAGTGGGAAGGGGATGTCCACAAAATTGAGCTTAAGAATGCTCATGTAGCTCGCGGGGACACCAGCTTCAATCTATCAGGCGAAATAAATGAACCATTCTCAGGCGATGCAAAGGTAAATCTTGATTGCCGTGGGACAGTGGGGGCTCAATTACTGGCTGAGCTGCTTGGAGCCTGGGTCAATGTGAAAGGAAAAATGGCTGTGTCTGCCCGTATCACGGGGACCATAAACGATCTGGGATTGGACAGCAATGTGAATTTCACTTCGCTTAACCTGGCGAGGCAGCCTTTTTTCCAAAAGAGTACAGGAGCAGCGTCGATAACCAATTTTAACGGCCGAATTTTCAAAACAGCCGAGAACCAGGGCGACGGCCGAAAATTGGAAGGACAGTTCAAAGGGACTATCGCCGGAGTCAAGATCGGCAAAGACATCGGCAGTCCATCTTACGTCACTGCACAAAGTGACTTTCAAGGCAAAGTATCTGTAAAAAAGAAGACGGTGCATTTGAGTGACGTGCTCATCACTTTAGCTCGATCTGATTCCTCGCAAAAGATTTGTTCCATAGGAGGCACAGTGACAAATCTTGGCTCAGCAGGAGAGAGCTTTTATTTTCAATCAAAAGCGACAATTGATAGACAGATACTAAATGCCCTTTCTATCTTGCCAAGCAATCTTTCGATCAGTGGAAACTCTAATATGGTTTTAAAGTGCACAGGCACAAGGAAGCGCGTTAATTGGAATATCACGGCCCCGCTGAATGGTCTGGAACTGAAATACGAAGATACATTTTTCAAGCCGTCAGGCGTTCCGGGAAACATAACAGGGACAGGCTCATTGGCAGATGGCAGACTGACGCTTACCAACGGTGAGTTAAGTCTCCCAGGGGTGTTTGTCGGCGCAGTTGGGGAGCTTCTAGACCGGCAAGGCAATTTCCAGTACCTCGATTTAGAGATTAAGAAAGGTGATCTTGCTCAGATTGGTAAGCTTTTCCCTAAATCCGGTTTCACGATGACGGGCTCTCTCGCAGGCCAGATAAAAACCCAACCAGCGGCAAATGCCATTAGTGCCGTTGGTGCAATACATATGAATAACGTCGGAATATCTCTATCAAAACAAAATGGTGTAGGGTGCTCGGGCATAAAGGGAGTGGTGGAAATCCGAGGGAATCAGCTCTACACGGAAGGCTTGACAGGCACTCTAACTGGTATAATTACAGCTCCGTTGAAAGTCAGTGGACGAATAGATGCCATTGATTCTCCAGACAATTTGAATGGTGATGTTCTTTTGGAGACGGGGAAAGGGAAAATACGCACAGATTTCCTGGCCGCCGCAACGGCATTGGGGGATTTCGTCGGTCCCAAGGCCGCAATAACTCAGCAATTATTACAACTTGACGGAGGATCAGCATCTGTAAAGATTCGTTCGGGTCAGGCAGAGACTCAGAACCTACGGGTCAAGGGGCCAGCAATAGCGCTTGGGGCTATCGGTTCATACACATTCAAAGACTCAGCTATAAACGCTCTGCTCTCCATGCAGACCAGGGTGTTTGAGGACTTACCGATTGGAAACATCCCAGCTGTAAAGGATTTTCTCAAGCAACATGAAGGGTTTTTAAAAGCTCTTGGCGTTGATAAAGAGCTGGGTAAGTACGGTATAAAGCTACCCCAAAGCGAACAACGAGAAACCAAGCCCAGCGAACAGAAAATGACACCAGTTACGCTGATATTCACGTTAAGAGGTTCCATACATACCCCTAAGGTGGTTCCAGTTTTAGAGTCATCCCTTGACAAAAATACCCTGGCCAGAATCAAGAAACTATCAGAGCTGTAAAGATAAAACATGTATCAACTATTCACACTGCTGAAGCTTCATTTCGAAAAAAGGAACATGATAAATAGGCCCATAACTGCTGACGATTTTAACTTGACACTGGGAGGGTGGTTCGGTAAACATAATAAATATAAACCCTTCCAAAATCGTTAATCTACGAAAGAATAATTACATAGTCTAGAGGAGGAACCTGATGTCGAGGAAATATTGGGATGAAAAGTTCGAAACCATGAACGAGCGAGACATGGCAGCATTTCAAACCCAGAAGCTCAAAGAAACCTTGCAATGGGTTTACGACAGGGTTCCTTTTTACAAAAAGGCATTTGACGAGCGCGGTGTTAAACCCTCAGACTTCGTCAAATTATCTGATTTGAGCAAGTTTCCGTTTACGGTTAAGACGGACTTGAGAGATAATTATCCCTTCGGTTTGTGCGCGGTTCCTCTATCCGAAGTGGTTAGAATCCATGCTTCTTCAGGAACTACAGGCAAACCCATAACCGGTCCTTATACTGCGGAAGACCTTGACCAATGGTCAGAATGCATGGCCCGGGGGCTATGGGCTCAGGAACTCCGACCAGATAGTATTGCCCAAAATGCTTATGGAATGGGGCTTTTTACAGGAGGGTTGGGGTTCCTACAAGGTGCCATGAAGATCGGTTGTGCTGTTGTCCCCTCAGGTAGCGGTATGACCGAACGGCAGATAATGCTCATTCAGGATTTTGGCACCACAGCACTTTTCTGTACCCCCTCGTACTGCCTGACGATCATCGAGAAGGCTGAGCGAATGGGAGTGGATCTGAAAAAAACTGCACTGCGAACCGGGCACTTCGGGGCTGAGCCGTGGACAGTGGAGATGAGGAATGAAATTGAAGCTCGAAGCGGCATACACGCCTACGAGCACTACGGACTTACCGAACTCATGGGCCCCGGTGTTTCTTTTACATGTGAGCACTACAAGATACACATAAACGAGGACCATGTTTATCCTGAAATCGTTGACCCCGGAACACTCGAGCCCCTGGATTTAGGGCAAGAAGGCGAGCTAGTTTTCACGGCTCTTCAGAGAAGGGCCATGCCGATGATTCGATACAGAACTAGAGACATCTGCACCTTGAGAAGAGAAAAATGTGATTGTGGCCGAACTCTTATCATAATGGACAAGATCCTAGGCAGATCTGATGACATGATGATTATAAGCGGCGTAAACGTTTTTCCATCGCAGATCGAATCCGTACTGATGGAATTCGAAGAAGTTGAGCCTCTGTATCAGATTAGGCTTAGAAAGAAAGGCTACCTGGATCACATAATGGTTGAGACAGAGGTTAAACAGGCTGTATATCAGGCCGGAGAAGCGAAGATTGAGGAACTCGCCAAGAACATCTCAGCTCGTGTTCACCAGGTAATTGGCATAAATGTGCCGGTAACGATTTTACCCCCAGAATCCATCGAGAGGAGCATAGGGAAAGCCAAAAGGATTATCGACGAACGCTGATTTTTTTCGTGGCGCTTTTCGAAGTTGAACGCAAAATCTACGGGCAAGGTTTATTTGTCATTCTCAAGCAATTGGGAATCTAGGTAGCTGGTCTCCCGTTTAGGTCAGGTTGTCAGCTGCGGCTTTTGTCATTGCTACGAGTCAAACACTGACATGGCGGTCCTAGCCAAAGGGCGACTGAGAGTCAAACGGCATTTCCGCGCACACGGTGCCAGAATACTATTCCATTAACACAGAAAATTAGGCAAAACATTACAGACGTAAGCGTGGACCGGCGACAACACGTCAGCTCGCCGTCGGTTCGGCTGAGTGAGGATGTTTTAGCTCTTGATCTTGTCGGCATACTCCGATAGGAAAGGGGTATATCTTCATCCTCGACTCGTTTCTTGGGCATTAGGCCGGGGACATGGTCTTATTTACTTTGATTCTCCCCACGGTAGAGACGTACGGTCCCATCTAAATCAGACATGAAGCAAAGCAGTGCCGCCCGGCAAAACTAAGCTGAAAAAGCGTCTTGCAGAACCAAGACCTCTGGATGATCCCCAAGGGTGACAATCACCACATCGAATCTGCAATTAGGAAGCTCTGAGCACCTTGTGGTGAGGTAATACTGAGCTGCTCTAATAATCTTCTTTTGCTTGCGGACATTCACAGAGTAAATAGGGTCCACCGCCAACTCGTCGTGTCTTGACCGCACCTCAACGAAGACAAGATAGCCCTCGTGAAGGGCAATAAGGTCTATCTCACCAACTTTGCAAGAGAAATTGCGCTCGATCACTTTGTAGCCGGCCTTTTCCAGACGCCTCACTGCAATATCTTCAGCTCGCATGCCTCGAGCGCGAGTGTTTTGCTCATGCTGCTTTATGGATCCGGTGTCTAAGCCCATGGTTACAGCTTCGATCTTGGTAATGGGACCAGAAGCTTAGGCCCAGCAGTCGATCTGAAATAGCTATTTCGAATCCCACACCGTGGCTTTTTACGCTTAACGCTGACTAGTGTCTTTCAGCCAACATTTTATCGTGAAGCCGCTTCGCCTGCAAAGCAAAGGCCTCGAGACGGGCTTCTATAATCTGTGGAAAAGGATTTCCATCTGTTTCTATGGCCAAGAAAGGAAACTTCCTGTCTTTTTCCCCTAGTATTGAACTTCTGCTCATAGGGGAATCTCCATTCCTTGACATTATTAAATCCAACTTGTTGAACGTCGTGAATTTCTCCGACAATATAGACTCCGCTACCCTTGTCGGCATGCAGCCAAAAGGACCAATGGTTATTATTCCGCATGATGGGTGAAGAATTTCGTGCAAAGCAGCACCGACTGTTAGAATCGCCTCGCCCGTTAGCTTGCGGGACACAAACTTTTCTCCCGCCTCAATCAAGTCTTCCACTCTCAATGTTTCCTCGAAAAAGAGGCCAGAAGGAGCAAAGAGATCTCTTACCTTGGAATCAAAATGCCGCTTAACGAAATAGCGAATCCAGAACGGAATGTCTGGTTTGTCTCCTTCTATGCGATTTTTTATCAACCAATCCACATACTTGATCCACTCACTCGTCTGAGAAGTCCTCACGATAAACCCTCTATCAGCCATTTTTTCGACGAGCCTCTGCAGGGAGATTGGATCGTTGCGCACATAGATTTCACCTGTAAGAGTAATTTTGGGTATTTCTTCATAGGGCATCTTAAGCGGTATCTTCCGGAGGGTTTCTGCAGTGGAATGGATTTGTCTTTTGATGTATCTCCAAGGCATATGGACGGCGTTTACCAGCTTGTCCCACTCGCTGTAAAATATTTGCAAAGCCGAATCACGATCTTGTGCGGCTGCGAGAAGAGTTGACCAGATTTCATACATCACGTCACCAATGATAATGGCTCGCCAGGCAGGCAGGGTGAATCGATCGCCGAGGCCCATGTATCCATTGGATGCATTGAGGGTAAGTACAGCCACATCCGGGAATTGGTATCGCTCTATCAGCCTACGCGAAAAAACATTGTATTGACCGAATCGACATGGTCCTCCCGCGCCAGGCATAAAATAGGCCGTCACTTCGCCTACTGGTCTATCGTACATGAGGTATTTCAACATTGATCCAACCGTGGTTTGCAGGGGTAGACATTCTTTGCACGTCGAGTTTCCACGCCCCAGTTTAAGGACTTCTTCATCAGCTGGCGGCAAACCGAGTGCGTTGATCCCTACTTTCTTAAACGTGTTTACTAAGGCTTCGTGAGCGAAACGCCCCATGGCTGGCAAAATAATCCTCACACTAGGGTGGGTTAGCGGGAGTTTTCGTCCGTCAGCGGTTACAATAACCGGCTTTCCCTCATCGAGTGTTGCCAAAGCGGGCCGAAACTCTTTTTTTACTTGAGTGATTTGTTTCCGACTTTCAAGCTCTCGGTAATAGTGAACAATGTCTAAGAACGCCTCGATTCGAGTCTCCAGACCAGCGTCTGCAGTGTGACTATCTAATTCAAGCGTTAGAGACGGTTTGCGGCCCATCTCATCGCGGAAATAGCCCACAATGAATGAGTCCGGGCCACATGAAAAGTTGCTGATAAAAGTCCCAAACAACTGTTTGTGATTACGCACGAGACGAGCAGTCTTCAATATCATGCGCCCCATTGACCAATACATGGTCTCCGCATCTTCAAGCTCCTGATCCTCAAAAGGCAGCATATCGAAGGGCACGACAAAATAACCCCTGGAGGCGAATTTTGCCGGTATTCCTTTGTTCGCCTCGGGAGCAAATGCGTTGTAAGGCCGTCCAAAGAGAACAACTGCTATGGAGTCAGGGTCTTCCTCCAGAAGGCGGAGAATTTCCTCGCCACGGCGCCGCAACTTTTCTTTGAATTCCTCCTGTGCTTGGACTGCCTTTTTGAAGGCTTCGATCCCTTGTGCCCGTGACGCTCCTAACTGTTTGCCTATGCTAATAAATTCCTCTAATCTTGCTTCAAAACCTCTGCTCAAATCCAAGTAAGGGGTTAGTACCTTTTTTTTACTAAGGCCTTCAAAAGTGCTCCCTAGATAGAAAGCCTCTCCCTGGACAAAAACGCAGGTACAGGTGTTAGGATTTTCGTGATCAGTGGGTATCCCTCGTATGTGAGGCAAAAAGATAATGTCCGGCCCCTTCTTCAAAAGATCTGCTGCATATCCGTGGGCAATCTCGACAGGGAAGCAGAAAGCGGCTCCTCGCTGGTCCATACCGTCGGGATCCACTGTATCTGGCAGGACCAAACGATAACCAAGAGCAGAGAAGAAGGCATTAAAAAAGGGGAAGTACGTATTCACCAGAAACGATCTGTTCATCCCAATGGTCGGTCTTGAGTCGTTAGGATCGTCCGGCGCCAGGTCTTGAAACACCAATTTCTGACGGTAGTCAACCATGTCATATTTTTGCCGCTCGTATTGTATGTTGCGCACGAGGTTGACGTAACGATTGCAGGCTCCCCCAAACGGGTATGTCTTTCCCTCGATTTCTATGCGGGCTATTTCGCAGCGGCGATCGCATTTTTCCTTAACGCCTCCGCAGACGAAAGACTTTTTGTAAGTCACTTCTCTATTTGCTAAGCTGTTGAGATCAAAGTCTTGTTCGGCCATGAGACCAAGGTTTATCCTGCGCTCAACTTCTAGAGCGACCCCGAAGGCCCCCATCAATCCTGGCTCCGGAGGGACGACGATCTCCTTGCCCGTGATCGCTGCCATAGCTGCCGGAATGGCTTCGTTGTAACAGACTCCACCTTGCATAAATACCTTGGTGCCCACAGGCCTATTTCCTTTGACGCGATTCGAATAATTCATACAAATAGAATAGACTAGGCCGGCCACTATGTCGCTGAGCGGTATACCCTCTTGGGCAGCATTCTTGATGTCCGATCCAATAAACGCAGCGCACTGGTCATTGAAGTTTGGCGGATTTGTCCCTTCATATGCGACTCTGCCTATATCCACAACGTTGACGCCGAGGCTTTCCTTAGCCGATTCTTCTAGAAATGAACCGGTACCAGCGCTGCAAGCCTCATTCATGGCGTAATCGCTAGGCACACCGTTGGTGATATAGGTATATTTTGCGTCTTGTCCTCCAATTTCAAAAATGGTATCTACATCTCGGTCAAAATGCACCGCGGCAGTTGCATGGGCAATGATCTCATTTATCACGCCAAGGGTCATGGCGTGAAGCCCGGCGATTTGTCGCCCTGATCCGGTTACTCCAAGCCCCTTAATCTGTATGGGAGCCTTTATTTGCCCTGCTAAGCTCTTATATACTTTTCTCGCTGCTCCCACGGGATCACCGTCTGTGCGCCGATAATCAGCAGCTAGGATCGCTTTATCGCTGCATCTCATGATCACGCCTTTGGTCGTAGTGGAACCAACGTCTAAGCCAAGTATCGTTCTGTCCCCTGGCTGAGCCATTCCCCGAGGCCTATCGTTGAAGAAAATTTTCTCTCGAAAATCCGATAAAGGTTTAAGATAGCTAAAAGTTGAACTCTTTCTTTCGAACACGTCTTCTGGCTTGGTATATCGAACTGTCGGATGATCCAATGCCCACAAGGCAGCCCCAAACGCCTCGAAATAAGGTGCCTCTTCAGGAATAAAAAGGTCTGCTATCTCTTTGGACAGGTAATGAATCATGGTCTTGTTCTTGGACGAACCGCCTACCAGCATTATGCCTTTCTTTGGCAACTTCTTGAGCAACTCTAAAACCTTATTGGCCATCATCATGCCGAGGCCGGCAACTACCTGACCTTTAGGAATCCCCTTATTAAGAGCATGGGTGCAGTCACTTTTGCAAAAAACGGAGCATCGCCCTGATACCTTGTGTACTTCTTCCGAGATCCCGAGCTTTGACACCTCGTCTAAACTCATATTCATGCGCCCTATTTGTTGGAGAAAAAATTCTCCCGTTCCGGACGCACATTTGTTACCAGTTTGTATGCCCTGTATCTTGAAGTCGTCGTCAAGATGATATACCATAAATGTCTCGCCACCAGCGCTGACGATGACTCGGTATTGGTCTTTGCCTTGCAGTATGCGTGCTGCTGCCACCTCTATCGCCTCTGGTTCGGATATGGTGGTCAACTTAATGAACTGAATGAATTTGCGCCCGGTGACGGCAATGGGTATCTCTTTGACACCAGGTTCTTTTTCCAAAGCGTCCAGGAGGACCCCGCGGGGGTTGCCTTCATGAGTTATGGTCGCGGTATGTAGTACACGGGGGTTGCCGTTCTCTGTGCGGAGACGTACCATACTGAGCGTGGACGCTCCCAAACACATACCCAGAACTTCCATCGAGTTATTCTCCCTAATAGCCTATTTAGCTTTGATATTAAATGTGATTAGCGTGGTTTACCACCTCAATGATTTCCGAACCGTAGATCCATCAACAGAGGTATTCCCCTAGCTTTCCGCTTGGGATACCCCTCCCAAAACATCGCCGAACTGTGAAAATTATCCAGCCAGGCACATGATAGTCACTTACCTGAACCAAGGCAACAAACCCTCTTAGCAACTTCAGTCGTGGAGCCAAATGTTCGTATCAAGATGTTTTCATTGCATTTTATCATGGTAGATGGTAGGAGTCCTAAGCGGAATCTGCCACCTCTAAAAGATTGTCTTTAATCATCCTCACGTAATAGGCTGTAGCCTTGACACTGTCCAAAATGGCCAAAAAAATTGAGTTAGCCTGGGGAGAGCAGTATCCAGCCTCCAATCTTTCCCAGTGGGATAGGCGTGCATTTTCTACAAGCTGGCTGAGCTGTTCGCATTGGTTACCTATATGATTGAGGAGGACACGGTTTGGCACAACGAGGCAGTCGCGAAGATTCACCAAAAGATCAGCTAATAAGTCCAAAATTGCGTGCATTTCCCCCTGTGCTTTGTCACTAAATGGGATGCCCTCAGTGATCTTGATGCGGATAGCATGTAGTATGTTTTCGAACATTAGACCTATGCGTTCTATTCTACTAGGGAATCGAACGAATATGCGAAACAAATTCCGACCTACGGCTGACGAATGACCTAAAATATTTAGCGTCGCGTTCTTCTCGTGCTCATGCACCTGACGTATCAATTCCTCACATTCTTCGAGTTTCTCCAAACTTTCCGCTTTGGATGACGTCGATAAAATCCTGGTGACTTGGATCAGCTTGGCAAGCATAATCAGCATACTCTCTTCCGGAGTATGAGTTTGCGATACTTCAGCTCGGTGCAACTCCTCTATTTTCCCAATCTCGTCATCGAGTTTCGGACTAATGATCCGAAAAGGATTCCACAAAATCCTTTGGTCTTTCATGGTTGATTACCTCCGGTGGGCAACGCTTTAGTTTCGATAATAACAGGACAGAAAGTGTTATTGCAAGGCTGATAAACCCTTTTCAGTTCATTGAATGTTGGCACAATACAGTTATAATTTAAAGCGCGTAGTAAAGGCCGTGCCACGTCGAAGCATGTATGATCATTCGCTGTGATGACATACATGGGACTAAATTGGATAGAATGTATTCTCCAACGCCCTACGATAATTTTATACGATACTACCTGATGCCGCCTCACCAAGCCAATCAATATCACAAATGATTAGCACAGTAGCCCTAATCAAAAGACCAATCTGTCCAATCTCGTTCCCTAAGTAAATTCCTCTTCCACGCCTCGAGTTTAGTGCAAGAGTAGGGTAAAAGGCGCAAAGTGTATATCGAGGCAGGGATAGGCAACCCTAAAAGCCCCCCGAACACATATAGCAAAAATAGACTTTCCAGTGTCGCCTTTTCCTTAATCGCGACAGACCGATGTTCGTAAACGGCCATGCCGAAAAAGAATTCTTTCAGTGCTCGTAGGAAATCTTCTCGTGTCACTTTTGTGTCCCCTGGCAATGTGCTGTGTGCGAAACGTATGGGCGTCTAGAAATAAAGACTTTCCTTAACCTATAATGCGCTTCAAGTGTCCAAAGGGCAAGGGAAGGAGCCCATGCGATATAAGGATGCAGACCTCCAAGAGCCCATAAGAGCCATCCTATTGATAGTATTGTGCTAATTTATTTCGTCTTGGCGGGGAACCTGTGAGAGAAATACATGACAAATTTATTTGCAGGTCATGATTTTTTGCTTGACAACTTGCACAAAAAAGATGCAGAAGTTTTTGGTTGAAACTACCAAAAATGGCTTTCGCCAGAGGTTGGGAAAATGATCCGATGCGCTTTGTCAATAGCTCACACTCCACAGCGCCTAGGCAGCGTGTGCCGCGTGGATCAGTCCCCCCAACGCGTTTCTAAATTATCCTCGACACAAAACATAGACACCGAAAGGAGATGCCTTAGAGGGGAGACGCGCTGTTTTCCTCTCGTAAGATTGAGACCGTAAACCATCTGGGGGTTGGGGAGCACAATCCCCATTAATGAGGCTTGGCCGTGTTAATCAAACTTGGAGAGTGCCAAGCATCAGTGGTTGAACCAATCGGAGGCAAGGGGTGTGGTCACAAAGTGGCCGGAGCAAAGGCCTTGGAAACTAGGTGACCATGGTGTCAAATATTCATTAGCACGAGAGGCGTTAGTCCACTCGGTACGGAGGATGACGATGAAGGCATTAGGAATTCATCTTCTGATCGAGTTCTGGTCTTGCAATAGGCAAAAAATAGACAACCTCGATTACTTGGAAAAGATTATGGCAGAGGCTGCTGAAACAGCTGGAGCGACTGTGCTGAAAACTGCGTTTCAGGACTTTAACCCTCAAGGTGTGTCCGGTGTGGTGGTGATAGCGGAGTCTCACCTTACTATTCATACATGGCCTGAGTATGGTTATGCCGCTGTCGATGTCTTTACCTGCGGCAGCACTGTGGATCCATGGAAAGCTGCTCGTTTCCTAAAACACGAATTAGAGGCCGAAGAAATGGAGGTCAAAGACTTCGCAAGAGGACTCCTACAGTCTCGTGTGATTCGGCAGGAATGTCATGACCCAACATACAAACTCGTTGCGTGCGGCAGTACTCACTGTCAGTGATCGCTCGTTTCAGGGGATTCGAGAAGATAAGGCCGGTCCTGAGCTGTCAGATTTTCTGAGGCGAAATGGGATTGCAGTTACTCATATCTCGGTATGCCCCGATGAAATAACCGAAATAGCTCGAATACTCCGCACATGGGCTGATGAGGGCAACATAGACGTTATTTTCACAACCGGCGGTACAGGCGTGGCCGCAAGGGACGTTACCCCTGAGGCCACGCTGTCCGTGCTCGATATAGTCGTGCCTGGTATTTCGGAGGCGATGCGCGCAGCCAGTAAAACCAAGACCCCTCATGCCCTGCTTTCTCGAGCCGTTGCAGGCATACGCGGTCGTGTCCTCATCATCAACCTTCCTGGAAGCCCCAAAGGTGCCGTGGAAAACGCTGCTGTGGTTATCGAAGCACTTCCCCACGCGGTAGCAAAGATTCAGGGTGATCCGTCAGATTGTGCCACATGACCCTTCCCCCAGCCATTTTGCCCACCGCGGGAAAAGGAAATAGTCGTATCACATTAGAAGGGAATGCTCGCCAACGACTCTGCTTGATAAAATTAAGAGAGAAAGATGGAAAGACAGCGACTCCATACCCCTATCAACGCCGGCGCTGTGCTCAACAACATCCTTGATCAGTATGGACTGAGTAAGTCTCTTTCGCGCCATCGAGTAATACATTTGTGGCCAAAAATAGCTCGAAAAGCCATAGCACGTCATTCTAGAATAGAGAGAATAACGGAGAATGTCATTCACGTAGCAGTTGATTCTTCGGTATGGATGAATGAAATAGCCGCACTGAAGCATATACTGCTTGCCAAGATTAATGAATGTCTGGGGCCTGGTATCCCAAAGTTCGAGGACATTCGCTTCTATCAGAGGTCGCGGGGGTTTCATAAGGACGAGTCTATTACCAAACCGGTTGAAGAAACTCTCGACGAAAGCGACCTACGGACCATCCGGTCTATCTTGGAGCCGGTGGAAGACGATACAGTAAAGTCTTTGCTTACAAGGCTCATCGAGAAAGATCTCAAACTCAAGAAGAGGCGGAATGTCGGCAAGACTCTTGCCGATTTAGATTAGACATTTTCTCAGCTTACGCAATCCGTTTCTTAGGACGACGTACACGGTTCTGGAAGTATGCACTGAATTTATTTCCTGACGTGAGCTACAATTGCACGAAAAAGTAGCCGCAACCAGGAGGTTCTGCAATTTCGAGGAGATGACGGACGACGTGGCAATCTCAGGTTTCCCACGATTGAAAGTGAACTGGCCCTTCAAGGCCTAACCTGCCAAGAAACCTATCCATTACAGCTTCACTCGAAACTAAACGGGAATTACGAACATGTTTCGGTCTGTCATTCCTAAGTAAGTGGATCCATACATCTATGTCTGCGGCAAGAGAGGTTATTGCCTGTTGTTCCCCCGTAGGGGGAATCCAGAAAGATTGTTCTCGATCAAGTAGGGAATGACATTAATGAGCGTTTAGCTTTGCGAATGAGTACAAGCCAACATCGCAATCTCAGCCCTCGCTCCATTTAAAGTGACTAAACGGGTAAAGGAACAGCAAGCTGTTAGACCAGTACGTTACGACAGGAATCTAGAAAAACATTACAGAGACCCATTCGGAGCGTTTCTGGGCAGCATGGGAACCAGAAATCACGGCACTGGTTCGTTTCTTAGCTCTTCCCATTGCGGAACAAAAAAGGTTTCTGTTGATGGCTTTATGTCGTCGCTGGTGGAAGTGTCGTGGTCAGACTTTGCTCTCGATATCGGAACACGTTGCGATTGAACGTTCTTCTTTGTATTTTGCTGGACCTGTTCGAAAGGGATGTCTTCCAGATCTGTCCTCTCCAAACCAATACCTATTGCCCCGCCGGAAAACGGTATGAGCATCCAAATCCGGTTTTCATCTCTTTTTCGGATAGGGATCACGCGCACAGGCGCCTCAGGATAACGGGGATCTCTTATCACCAGGCCCTGCTGGCCGATTTCCCATTGACCGTCCGTTGGCTGAAAGAGGTTCACCATACGAACTGTACCGTCATCGCTGAATTTTACGAAGCCGGTCTTGGGAAATGCCCTCGTGGTGGCCTTTTCTCTGTCCGTGATGCCCCACCTGAAAAATTCGTCTGCGGTTTTCCAAGTTCCCTGTATGAATTCGGCTGTAACAGGCTCAGCAACGCCGAAGAGCGCTGTCGGCGCAACTGCAGACATGCCATCTTGGGGCACAATCCCTGACAATACTGGTATTAACGTCAGAAACAATATCTGTAGTTCCAACATCATCCTGATGCCATTCTAAAAACTTGTGGCAGCCCTGTAGTTCACTCTGTCCATATCACCCAGATGCGGACGCTAGTCGCAGCTATTAACGTGAGACGACATCGCAATGACCATGCGCCATTTTCCCCTGGCTCGTCTGAGCGAAATCTCACAGTACTTGTTAAAACCATCATGTTAACAGCACATCCACGTTTTTGTCATCACAAACTCGACCATGGAATCTGTGAATTCGCGACTGCAAGAGTGCCGTGTACACCAGGCATGTTCGTCGCTCGAATCGCTAATTCCATAGCGCGTCGCCCTCTGATGCAACTTCAGCGGCAACCAAATTACTACCAAAAACATTTTTTGATTGCCACACAAGTTCAGACATGTGGGCTTCATACAGCTTAAGTCTTCACGTGCGTGATTGCCACAAGGTTGGGGATGCAAGAACATGGCTCTATAATTGGTAGAAGATGGGATCAGCGTACTTTGTTGCGAGTAGACTTAAGCCGACACGGCAATCTGAGTTGTGGCGACATGGAAAGTGAAATAATGGATCAAGGGTTATAGGGCTGAAAAAGAGATCAATTCACGCATAAATTTGGATAAGAGATATAAATGCCCAAATCATTCCATTGATCGATATGCCAAGCCAATCACGGCTTACAGGATTTTGCAAATGTCATCATCCTCAGACTTGGCAAAGCGCTAAAGCCGTCTCACATCTTCAGCGAGGTATTCATGGGAAGTAGCTATCTTTATTCCAGGTTCTGATTATTTCCACAAGCACTGGAGGCAGTACCTTTATGGAGGCCTTGAAATCGCGTAAGAAGGCGCGCCACCTAAGGACCTCTGGAATAGTCTTAATAAGCTGAAATGGCGATCGGACTAGGTCTCTCAAATTGCCGTAGTCAGGGAGAGCAGGGGAATTCGTGTCATCAGAAATGACTCTGATCACAGTAAAAGGCACGACTATTTTTTCAGCCTCCTCAGCGATCCAATAGCTCTCCATGTCAACTGCTATTGCCCCTGTATTTCGGTAGAGCTCTTCTCGTGCTTTCCTAGCAAATATTGGCTTGCTCATCGACGCTACCCTACTAACGAAATACTTAACACCAACTCGATTAGCTGCTTGGCAAACTAGTTCTGTGAGCGCCTTATCGGACTTAAATAATGGTGCCTTGACCTCACCGGCCACAATGTCCGATGAGACAACTAAGTCCCCCATTTTTAATGACTCATCAAGAGCTCCCGCCGTACCTACTGCCATTATCCACAATGGCTTTGTCTCCAAATTCCTAATTGAAGCGGCTGCCCGCCCTGCACCAATCCCACATCTGACAACCATTATATGGGAGCCTTCGAAAAATGCAGTTCTATATGTTGCTCCTCCTATCCGTTTCCGTGATAGTATTTCCACTCTGTTCAGGAACGGATAGGCCTCAACTCCCATAGGAAAGACAAAACACGGGACCGACTTTTGTATCTTCATCATCTAGCTTAACTCGTGTATAACATTAATCGGATTGTAGTAGAAAAAATTCCATTAATGAATGACCGCTTGCCACAATGAAACAAGATGACCACACAATACTATTTAGCATGGATGAGCTCGACAAGAAGATTCTTGTTATCCTGCAAGGTGACCTTGGAAATGATCCTGAGCCCTATGCATCTATCGGGGCAGGCCTAAATGTTACGGAAGCCGAGGTGATACGGCGCATAAAGCGAATGATCGATGCGGGAGTCATAAGAAGAATGGGTGCCATGATACGCCACATCGAGGCAGGCATAGGCTACAATGGTATGGTTGTCTGGAACGTTGACCCTGACCAAATCGACCAAGTTGGCAAACTGATGGCGGGTTTTCCAGAGGTGACCCACTGCTACGAACGCCCCGCCTTCAGCCGGTTCGGCGGAACTCTTTTTACCATGGTACATGCTGAGTCTGAGGCTGAGTGTCAAAAAATTGTTGAAAAGCTGGCAGAGGCAAGCGGTATCAAGAGATACGAAGTGCTATTCAGCAAGCGCGAACTTAAAAAAATTAGCATGACCTATTTCGGTGAGGATCCGGCTACCAAAGAGCACAATGGTTCATGAAGAGCACGTCTTCACTTTCATGCGCTAAATTCGAACCTCACGGGAACCATCGCTGTGAAGCAGAGCTACAGAATTGATGCTTCAGCCTTTGTGCAAATCTCTGAAATGGCACGGCCCGAGTCATGGGTCTTTGTATTACTAACTCGGGACCTTGAAACTATTCCTGTTAACTAAATTTCTGTATTGCTTGATCAGTAAGCACGTGTAGGCTGACCCGGTTTTTGTTAATAGTCAAGTTCACTCAACGAGAATTTCGTTGATAGCTAAGTTCCACTACAGCACCTGAATGTCGTCGTCGAAGCGTGTAACCTTCTTCAAGCCCTGCTCGGTCATAACAAACGTATTTTCTATGCCCGCCAGACCTTTGTTGGGAAAGATAAACTTTGGTTCGAGAGCTATTACCATTCCTTCTTCCAGGCTGTGAGGTGATTTCTTTCCGAGTACAGGCAGTTCGTCCAGCTCTAACCCGACTCCATGCCCAACAAAAGACACTGGAACTGGATATCCCAGGAAGCCTTCCAGGCGTCCTGCTTCCTTCGCCATGCTGATCGCCATGTCATAAAGGTCTTCCGTACTCTTACCGACGCAACTCTCTCGAACGATTGCATCCTGAATGGCTAAAGCTAGGTTATGAACCGTGACAAATTCAGGCGGAGGCTCACCCAGGAAGAACGTCCTAGCCTGATCCACCATGTAACCTTCAAAGACACCTACATAATCAATTTGGATTGGCTCGTGTCTAGCGATGATTTTCTTACCCGCTCCTTGTGGATATAAGGCATGTACTCCGGTTCCTCCTGTCGGGCCAAGGGAGCAGCTCGGCACGGCCAGACTCGACCCCGACATAATGTGGCCGTAAAAAATGTCTTGATTGAATGACCGAACCCTCACCAACCCTTGATGAAAGTGCTTTCTGTAATGCGACTCCAAAACTCCGGCAAACTCGATCTCTGAGATGCCTTCTCTCAGATAGTCTTTGACCGATCGGAATAGCCCGTCGTTAAGCTCCGCCGCCCGCTCAATCAGACCTATTTCGTAAGGTGATTTTTTCATCCTAGTTTCACGTATCAGGGGCGAGGCATCTACAAATGTTGTTTGTGGAAAAAGTTCCTGGTAAATCAGGTAATTATTAACAGGCAGAACATCCAGTTCCAAACCCAAGGTCTTTGGAGTGCCATGACAACGCCTCAGGACTTCCTCTTTAATCTGAGAGTAGCTGCCCGCGGGAAAAATGTCTCTCAGTGGTGAATCTTCGAACGCCCGCTCAATACTTCGACGTACTAAAAGCGCCGGTTCTCCATCGAGACAAATTAACAGATGCGCGTCCTGACCTGTTCCACTAAAATAGAAGACATCTGTACGCTGAACCATTAGGCAGGCGTCTATATGGTTTGCCTCCATTTGTTTTTTCAGGGAGAGAATGCGGTTTGATAATTCCGTCATAGGGGTTGCAGCCATAACGTGCTCCTCGCGAGTAAATTTTCGCGATATTACTAGGAAGCTAGCTTTGTGGTTCAATAATGACCTTCATTGATTTGTCTCCAGCCTCAGCCACCAGGCGGAATCCCTCTTGGGTGGCTTCGAGTGGCAATCGGTGGGTGACCAAGGGCAACACATTAATCACTCTTGAGTTGATAAGTTCGATTGCGGTAAGGATGTCTCGTGGGCTGCCTGCATATGAAGATGTTATGGTAACTTCCTTTCTCCACAGGTGGTTAAAGGGCATCGGAACCGTAGCGCCCGGGTCTGTGGGGGCAAAAAATAGGATTGTGCCTCCCCGATCCACGCATTGAAATGCGAGCTGAATAGCGGATTCCGCTCCCGTGCTCACTATAACGAGTTGGAAAAGGCGGTCATCATTGTGAACCTTGAGTGTTGACACGCTTTGACCTTTTGCGAGCACGGCAAAGTCTGCCCCCATTTCCATGGCCTTTTTCAGCCGCCCTTCATTAATGTCAACCACAGCAATTTTCGATGCCCCCACGGCTCTTGCTAACAAAAGGTGTAGCATCCCCGCGATTCCGCACCCTATTATCAACACTTTGTGGCCAGGCCTCCAGCCTGAGAGTCTCTGCCCCCTATATACACACGCAAGTGGCTCGATGAACACGGCCTGCTCATATCCCATAGCATCTGGAAGTCTGTACAAGCCATTGCGAACATTGATTTCAGGTACACGCACATATTCGGCAAAGCCGCCCGGATCGAAATTAGTGGATGCTAATGTGTCGCAACAAGATTCATGACCATCAAGGCAGTACTGGCACATGTTGCACGGTACATGATGGGAGACAAATACCCTGTCTCCTACTTTCCAGCCGCTTACTTCTGAGCCAATTTGCGCTATCTCCCCGGCTATTTCGTGGCCAAGCACCAACGGGGCTTTAGCAAGTCGATACCACTCCAGCACATCGCTGCCACATATCCCACTAGCCCACACCTTAACAAGAACTTCTCGAGGCCCTATTTCCGGAACAGGCATAAGCTCGATCCTTACGTCCTTGTTGTTGTAATACATCGCTACACGCATTGGTGTAAGGTCCTCACTCTTTCAAATGACCAGTAATCCTTACTTTTCTTGACCACGCCGGCTCTTGTACGGGTCAAACAAGAGGCTCAATGGATAATTCACTGGCCCTGATTAAATCAGGCTTATCCTAACTAGCGGAAGTATTTCCCACAATAACTGCCAGACGCACGCTATTTCTTTTTGGAAGTGGTCACCGCTCTCTTTTTATTGTTAATGCCGGAAGACTTCTTCTCGTCTTTGTAAATCTTCAGTGCTGATTCTGGCTTTTCTTGATAATGTACAACTGCCCGAACCGCCTTGATCATTCCCACCGGTGAATCTGATTGGAAGATGTTTCTTCCCATATCTACGCCCACGGCTCCCTCTGTGACCGCTTTATATGCCATGGTTAGCGCTTCGAGTTCGGGAATCTTTTTTCCACCTGCCATAACAATGGGTACTGGACACGTCCCCGTAACCCTCGGGAAGTCCTCGCAGTAATATGTTTTCACAAAATTAGCGCCCATTTCGGCTGCCATTCTCGACGCAAGCGCAAGATAACGAGCATCTCGCACCATGTCTCTCCCAACTGCGGTAACAGCCAGTATTGGAATACCTGCATCGTAACCAGCATCTATCAGGTCAGAAAAGGCCGCCAAGGTTTGATGCTCGTGAGGCGCCCCCACGTAGATCGACATGGCCATACCAGCAACGTTGAGTCTAATACAGTCCTCAACTGAAACGTTCCACGTCTCATTGGATAGCTCAGAAAGTATGCTGTTTCCACCTGACACCCGTAGCACAATTGGCACCTGACTCCCTGGAGGCACAGAGGAACGCAATATTCCTCTTGTTAGCATGAGGCAGTCGGCATAGGGGATAAGTGGCGCCAGTGTTTCTTCCATGACCTCTAGCCCCGACGTCGGACCCTGAAAATAACCGTGATCCACCGCAAGCATAACAGTTCTTCCTGTATCAGGCTTAATAATCCTTGACAGTCGGTTCTTCATGCCCCAATCGAGATGTGCACAACCCTTGATATGAAACTGACCTGGTGCCGGAGATGACGAGACCGTCACCTGTCGAGCCTCTGTCAATCCTTCTACATCCGCCATTTTTTCTTGTACCTCCCCTCCAAGACTTGAACATGGAATCGTAACAAAGGCTTTGGAGGCTGTCAACCAAAGCTTCTGCTCAACATTGACAACGGGCAACGGAATACCTATCATCGCCCTTGAACATCCTTCCAAGGAAAGGAGTCTGTCTCTTGCTGGATCTAATGCGAAGACATGCCCGCTCCTGGCTCATAAAAGTAGCCCTCGGCGGTATCATAATTGTATTCATCTTCTGGTACGGTTGGTCAGGGCCGGGCGAGAAAAGCCAAACCTTTGCCGCTAAAGTCAACGGTACAGTCATCAGTTACGACCAATTCTACAATGTCTATGAAAGCGAGCTGGAGAAAATTCGCCTCCGGTTCGGTGGCGCATTGCCGCCAGAGCTGATGCAAAAGGTCAATCTCAAGAAAAGCGTTATAACAGGTCTTGTCCATCAAGTACTCATGCTCCAGGAAGCAGAACGCCTAGGCATGTTTGTCACGGATGATGACCTCGCCCGAGACGTCAAATCAAACCCTCAGTTTCAGAGAGATGGCGTATTCGATCCAAACATTTACAGGATGTACCTACAATCCATCAAGCTCACCCCGGCCATGTACGAACAGACTCGCAAGCAGGAACTCCTAGAAGAGCAACTAGTCAGACTCCTGACAGATTCAGTCAAGACAGACCCAGAAGAGGTGAAGCGATGGTGGCATTTTCAAAATGACAAAATCGTCCTGTCCGTCTTACTAATAAAACCGGAAATCAAAGACACAAAAGAAATCGATCAAAAGGCTCTGGAAGCATTCTTCAGAAAGAATGAAAAAAAATACGAGATCCCTGAGTCACTCAACCTTAAGTACGTCGTGTTTTCTTGGGCAGACCTAGAAAAGAGACTTAGCGTAACTGAACAAGAGATTCGCGACTACTTCACAATGCATCCCAAAGAATTCATCATACCTGAAAAAGCGCACATCAAAGTTATTCTTTTGAAGACACCGCAAGTAAGCGATGAAAAAACCATGGAAAACATTCACCAGAAAGCGGAAGAACTCCGGAGGCGCATCCAAGCTGGAGAAAGCTTTGACGACATAGCTAAAGCTGAATCTCAGGATGAAGTATCGGCTCAGAAAGGGGGCGATCTGGGTTTTGTATCCAGAGGCTCCTTGGCTCCAGAGCTTGAAGATGTCGCATTTAAAATTGATGCAGGAGTAGTATCAGATCCCATAAAAACCAAGCAGGGGTATTACTTAATCAAAGTAGTAGAAAAACAGCCCGAGGTCACTAAAACCTACGAAGCGGTCCATGACGAAATCAAAGCCAAGCTCCTTGAAGCAAAAGCACGGAAAGAACTCCCCGCTGTGGCAGAGGACTTTTATGAGCAGGTGTATCGCACAGAAGACCTAGAAGGTCAGGCAAAAAAATTCGGATTCACTGTCTGGGAACAAAATTTTGTGTCCAGGAAAGGAGCATTGGATAACGTCGGGGCTGACCCCGAGGTTATTGAGGATGCCTTTCGTCTCAAGACGGGCGAGGTCTCAAAGATGGTAAAGACTGGAGACACATATGTAGTATCGAAGCTCATAGGCCGTAACAAACAGCGCATGCCCTCTCTGGACGAAGTGCGAGATCAGGTAGTAAAGGATTACCTGAAGGATCAGGCCCGTCTTGAAGCTGAAAAAACTGCTGACAACATTATTCGGCTGCTCAAGGAATCCCCCGATAAGGCCACCGAAATGATCAATAATATGAGTTTGAGCTGGGAAAACCTGGACCCTGTATCAAGGACGGCCGGCTTCGTACCTACTCTAGGCAATTCTTCTGAGGTAACCGAAATGCTTTCCGTTATCTCCATGGAATCTCCAATCTTTTCTCGTCCTATTGTACTGGAGGACGGCGCAGCTGCTGTCGTAATGCTTAAGAGTATTGAAAGAGCCAGTGAAGAACAATTCCAAAAAGACGCAGCAGCCTTTGAGAGCTGGGTGTCGGAAGTACGAAAAACCGAGTTTCTCAAAGGCTGGATCAAACTCCTGGAGGACCGTTCCAAAATAGAGATCAACGACAAGTTGATGTAATCGGGGCAAAATGGTCACTTAGATATTGTGCAGGTGTGACCACCCCAAGGCTTGGGATCAATCATATTTAGCCCTTAAGCGATTGGAATTTAGGAAGACCTGACTAAGCCCGCAGAGGGGATTGACAGCGTGTATAGCTGTTTTCGAAATTAACCGCGAATTCCGAGCATGTTTAGGTGTGCCATTCCTACGCAAGTGGTAATCCAGTAAGCTGGCTCTCTGATCAAGTTTAGAGCATGTCTGATAAGTGTCGCGCTGGATACTACTAATGAATGCCTCGTTGTAGCAAGCACTTGAAAATGTTGGCACGCGACAATATGCCCTTTCACAGGAAGATGTCGCTATCGTATCTCTGCTATAATAAATTCACACAGTTAGTGGTCAGTTACAATGTCCTCCAACAGATAGAGGGCACGCTAAGGATCAAGTCCGAGATAACATTAATAAGTGTTTATAATTGCCAGCAAGAATAAGCCGACATGGCAATCTAAACATTCACGCGGTTCTAGCACAACTAAGCGGTCAAGACGCATTGCGTTAAAAACCGATCCATTTCGACACAAATTTAGAGAACACGTATAAATTTCTAGCTATGTTTTCTCTTCTCTTTGTCCTTTGCTTGAATGTGTTCATGCACTCGGCTCGCGAAATCCTCAAAAAGGGCCTCGCAGGCCTTGATCTTTTCAATACATTGCTTGTGAACAGGTCCATTAATGAAGTCTCGCTTCTGAACCTTTTTCAGCCATAGTTTCAGCTTTTCAAGATTTTCTTCATTTTCTTCTACTTTAGCAAATATGAAATTTTCCCTGTTGATCTCAAACTCAATTTCCTTTGCGTAATCTTCAGACTTTTCGACAATTTCGCTATATTCTTCGTCACGAGATTCGACAAGAGCCTGCATCAACTGCTTTTCGTGTTCCCTATTGACGGGCTTGCCCTCAATTAGTAGAGCTTCTCCCTTCCAAACTTAAATGTCATCAATGAGTTTCCGGATCTCCTCAACCCGGTCATTTGAATGGGGCAGTGCCCAAACAGACCTGTAATTCACTGCCCCAAGTTTTTTAAGGCGCCTCCATGCCGGAACTCGTGCCCGGGATGCACGAGATGGTAACGTGTAATAAAAGAATAACCACTTCATGTAACGATTGTTACGGATAAGGAATGTAACACCAGTGACAATTGATGTCACAAATGTGAAGCATTATCTGGTAGTCAGTGTAACGACCTCGGCACCGCTAATCTCCGGGAATCCTGAAGCAGTCTAACCCTAAAACACGCGTCTGTAGAAATACTAAAGCGTTTCTCTCAATACACCCAAATTACGAGCTTGTTCCGGCTCTCGATGATTTTCGAATGACTGAATTAAAGAGCTTTCTAGCTTTCAGGATTAACGTCTGCCATTCTTCTATATGGCATGAGACTCAGCACTAGCGCTGTCATAGTCAGTGCTCCGCAACTACAGAAGAGCACACCATAGCCAAAATGGGCTAAAAGTATTCCCCCCAAAGAAGGACCAATGAAAAAGCCGGCTTGAGACATCTGCATACCCAAATTGGTGTTGAACGGTCTGAAACGTTCTTCAGATGTATCGAAAATTATTCCGTTTAATAGGGGCATGGCAAAACCCCAGCCAATACCGAAGCACACCCCAATGGATAGAAAAATTAAGGATGTTTCACTGAGACTGGCAAGTAGAGCATAACACAAAGTAAGCCATGCACAAGACAGTCCGAGCATCTTTGTTTTGTCCATCCTATCAAGGTATTTTCCGCTGGCGACACGAACTCCAATCTCGGAAAAGGTAGATAGAGTGAAAAAAGGCCGGGATTGTCCACTCCTTTTGCCTTACCAAATCCTTGAAGATAGAAAAACAACGACGCGAAGGCTGTCCATACCAAAATGGTAAAGACAAGTGCTCTTATAACTTCAAACCTTCGAAGATTCTTAATGGTATCACCATACCGCAGTGTCGTTTCTTCTTGCTCTGTCACAAGGTGACACCTACGCAACAGGGTGGCCAAAGGAAATATAAGAATTAGCAAGAGTGCCACCAAGTCCAACACTCTAGGGAAGCCCCCCACTATGCGCGAGAAGGGTAATATTGCCGGAGGTATGACGGCGTAGGGGAGCAATGTGACAATTGAAAAGCAACCGAACGCCTGGCCGCTTTTTTCTCGTGGCACGCACCTTACCAGGAGCGTAACTATTGCGGTAACTAAACCCACATAAGCAGCTCCATGGACGACGCGCACTGCAAACACCCACCAGAACGACTCAGCAGTCTCGTATAGTCTCAAGACCACGATCAAAGTCACCCCACACCAAATGATCCAGTGCTTCGCGTTTGAAGGCCTAATCTTGAAACTAAGGAAAGGGCGGAGTGCAAGAGAACTGACAGAGAAAATACCTATTAAAAGGCCTAATCTTTCTGGGTTTATAGGTAATGTCTTCAAATATTGGTAATAATCAAAGAATACAGCTATGGTACTGAATGCAAGGAAGGTCAGCCCATTCAGGGCAACAAATTCCTTAGTAAATACTTTGTCAGACATCTCCATTTTTAAGGTCAAATGTTCTTCATTCTTGTGGGACCAAAGCTAGAAAGTCCTCAGAGTTCTTAATCAAATTAGGTCCAACAGTCTTCCGAAAAAAGTCCAGGATGTCGAAAATCGATTTATGGAAACTGTATATTGCAACTGTCTTTTTACATTTTTATCGGCATAAATGGGTCTATGTAACGCGATGTGCATTGACAGGTCAGTTCACTTCTGATTGCGCGAACGCTGAAATAGCCACGTCCGCTATGCCTCCGTGCATAGTAAATCAGTAGCAGATCCACAACCTGTATGTTATCTGCGCCTTTTCAAGATCACGAGATCATCCCTTGTTATTTTCAACAACCGCACAAGAGGCATGGCGTCACCAGCCTCAATAACAAAGAGGCCGAGACCATACGAAGGTACTCTGTACTAGCCCGCAGGTCATCCATCGGCTCAATCGAATCCTCTATCATGCTTTTTACACTGTTCAGTGTTTGGTAGGTAAAAGGACGGCCTTGTAGGGTCTGCTCTAAATCCGGAAATAGCATAACTCTCGGTCCCACACTTCCTAACGCCAGTCGAATTTCTTCGACCATTTTTTCTGGTGACAATTTTACTAAAGCGGCCAAGCTGGCCACCGCACACGATGACCCTTTCTTTAAGGTTTACCTCCTTCATACGACTGAACGTCAAAGGGCAGGCGGGGGTCCATTCATCGAGATTTACCCTAAGCCTTTCAGGCCAAATAGACCCATTTCCTCGTATAGATTCAAGGCCATGGACTGAATGTCTGGAACGTCAGTTCCAGACTGAAAAATGTAATTAGCAAAGTTTTCGTTCATCAACCGCCCCTTTTGAGACCGTTACCTGTCTAAGAGCGAATGACCAATTCTGCGGGCATACCTCCATTAATTTGCTCTTAGTCAATTGCGGGGTTCAGTGCTCTTCCACAATCGCTGACGGCTACACAGTGCATGACATCCACTTTGCCGGTTAATTAGTCAATTTCTATTGCACCGAGGTGTGCCCCATACTAGAAAAGGTTGTGCGGGAGCCCACGGAAACCCAAATCTGAATAAAGATGTGGGATAATAATCCTTTAGCAGCGGCTATCGCCTAGAGACTTATGAATTAAGGGACACCTGCCAAAGGTCTCTCGTGTTGATCCGGGATACTGGCCAGAGATCGTACCAGAACTTCTCTGGGACGGCTGGTACCGTCCGACGGCCCTATAATTCCTTCTGATTCCATCATTTCGATTATTCTGGCTGCGCGATTATAGCCTATGCGCATGTGACGCTGTATGAGCGAGATGGAGGCGTGACCAAGCCTCGTTACTAATTCCACTGCTTCGTCATACTTCTCATCTGCCATAAGGTCTAGGGCCTGGACCCCCTTATCCTCCTCAGATACGTGACGAGTTATTTCCTGGAGATAAACCGGCGAGCGTTGGGCCTTGATAAAGTCTGCTATGCGCCTGATTTCATTTTCTGAAACGTATGCTCCGTGAAGCCGTCTGAGCTTGGCTGTACCGGGCGGTAGGAACAGCATGTCTCCCATGCCCAATAGATTTTCAGCGCCAGTGGTATCAAGGATGGTACGCGAATCTGGTTTTGCCGAGACCTGAAAAGAAATGCGAGCTGGAAAATTGGCCTTGATCACCCCAGTTATAACGTCCACAGAAGGCCGTTGGGTGGCTAAAATGAGATGGATCCCAGAAGCTCGAGCCATTTGAGCAAGTCTAGCAATAGAAATCTCGATATCCTTTGCCGCTACCATCATCAATTCTGCTAATTCGTCAACTATTATAACAATATAAGGAAGTTTTTCTGGTGGCTTATCCCCTTCAGGTACCGGTATTTCTCCTGAAAGCAGCTTCTGATTGTAACCTTCTATATTCTTGGCTCCTGCCGCGCTCAAAAGATCGTATCGCCGCTCCATTTCACGTATGGCCCACGATAGAACTCGTGGAACCTTTTCAGCGTCTGTGACCACCGGATGGATGAGATGCGGAATGTCCTGGTAATATGAAAGCTCCAATTTTTTAGGGTCAACCATGAGGAATTTCACGTCATCCGGGTGACAACACATTAGCCACGAGCAAATGAGGCAATTCAGCCCAACAGATTTCCCCGTCCCCGTGGCTCCTGCGATTAGAAGATGCGGCATTTTAGCAAGACTGGTGGCAAATGGCTCACCATCGATCCCTTTCCCTAACGCCACCTTCAGAGGCTCTGAGGATTTTGCAAAAACCTCTGATTCTACAATCTCCCTAAAATAGACGATCTCTCGATGAAGGTTCGGTACCTCGATGCCAACCGTGTCCTTACCGGGAATGGGGGCCACTACACGGGTAGATCCCGATTTCAACGCCATGGCCAAGTCGTCTGAGGTGCTTAAAACCCTCCTCAGAGGAATACCCGGTGCAAGTGCAAGCTCATACATGGTAATGACGGGACCCGGATGAATTTCCACCACCTGTCCCTGAATACCCAACTCAGCCAATTTTTGTGTGAGTACCCTAGCATTGATCTCTAGCAAATCTCTGTCCACGGAACGCGCTGAAACTTGTGGTTCGTCTAAGAGGTCCAACGGCGGAAATTTATAATCATCACGAGCTCCTAGAGTACTGACATCGGCGGGAGTCTTTTTTAAGCGGGCATCGGCCCTCTCGCTCACTCTAATGGGTTCGGTCTGTAAAGATGCTTTTTCAGCGGGTGTGTTTTGATCCCATTTCGAAACAACCTCGCCTAAAACACTTTCTCTTTTATTATTCTCAGCCTCGCCATTACAAGCTTCATTGCAGTTGGGCCTCTCAGTTGTCTCACGGCTCCCTGGGGCCGATGATTCCAAAGGCTTCCATGGGAAAGCCTTGATGCGATCCAAAAACCTCTTTTGCCTGTCGTGGAACGATGTTTCACGTATTTGTTCATTTAGCTCATTTGAATATTCAGCGTCAGCCCTGCCCGGATCGCCTTTAGGAAGGCATGAAAGCCTTTCGAGTTCATTAACCCCAAAATCCTGGACGACGGCTCCATGAATCAAGATTTCCGGCGTCTTACTGGGATCGCTTGATACAGCATAGCCCCGGCTAAGGTCTTTAGATGGAAGCGATTGCCTTTCTGAGGTAGCACAGCCCTCGAACATCTTCTTTTTCAAAGACGATAACACACTGACTACCGCAGCAACGAAAACACGGAGCTTTTCCATCCAGAAATGGACTGACAACAGCCTTGCCAGATTGGCATGAAACGCTGCACCGCCGAAATACAAGCAGCAGACGATAACCACTGTGCCTAACAAAACTACTTCACCAGCTGTCCCCGCATATCGTTCTAAAAAACCATGGATAAATGACCCTGCGGCTCCACCAGGCGAGGAATTCTCGACTCCCCATGCGAATAGCCGCATAAATCGCTCTAAAGCAGTAGCAATACCGACAAGCAGTAAACAATACATGCCTAGTTCAGATGCACGAATCGATCTCTTACGGTATCTCACCAGCCTCAGCGTCGCCAAGAAACATCCCAGCGGTATCATTATAGACGCCCACCCAAACAGCTGGACGAGCCAATCCGCAAGGTATGAACCAACTACACCACAAAGATTTGACACATCTCCTCGTTCAGTTGCGGCATTGAAACATGGATCTCGAGGATCATAAGATACCAGCGAGAGAAATAGAAATGCGCTTATGGATAGGAGCATAAGGCCAAATAACATCCGAGTCCTCTGATAGTTCATCGCAAGACTCTTCTCGTGCTCGTCTGCCATAGACGCTTTCATCTCGCGCAATTCTGACATTATAGACTCGTTTCCTAACAGTTAAGTCGCCATTATCGTCTAACGACGATGCTAGCACCCTCTGCAGTATAAGTTTTTGTTTAACATCATAAGTTATAATATCATATTAAAGCATATATTTTCAATATAGCTTTTATGGCTTAAAAACAATATATAAGATCAAATATATATCATATAACGTCACAAAAAGTCGATAACATTATAGATATACCCTCCCTATCGTCTCTAAGTATGTAACAAGCAGTCACTACACCTGCAGCGTTTTACCAGTGTAATGGATAGTGCTATTGGCCATCCTCAGTCACGCTGGGCTCGATCAGACCCCATAATGATAGATTGTCGCTTGAACAAGCACAAGGACATAATCATCCAAGCAATTCGCTACCAGGCTCAACACTGCCATGTGCAACGTTTCTGAGAATTTTAGCACTCCTCGAAATTATGCCTGATCTCTAAACTTATTTCCCAAGGAGCATCCTGTTACAAGGCCGATGCACTGCTCCAGAAATTTAAGAACACATTATATTAAGCAATTGAGTAGGAAGGCATTTCCTTCTAGGTGTTCATGCATTATTTTTCTGATATTATGCCCAGACCCTGTTATGAATAACTTATGAGGAGCCCCAATATGGAAAAGTGTAAGCTATATTCCCTGAGTACATGTAGCCACTGCAAGTCGTGCAAGAGATTACTTGGAGAGTGTGGAGTCGAGTATGAATTTACAGACGTCGATTTACTTCCTGATGCAGAACGCTCGGAGGTTTTGGACGAGATAAAGCGACTGACCAATAGGTGTGCATTTCCAACACTTATCATCGGAGACAGGGTAATCGTCGGATACAAGGAAGACGAGATTCGCGATGCAATCGGCGCGGCTGGGGCAGGCTCAAGCAGCAAGTGACGCCTTGATGCAGCCAAATTGAGACATGATCGAATAGGATATCTTTGCGTGACTATGGCAGCGCTGTGCTGGGCGGCATCTGGCGCCGCAGCTAAGACCTTGCTGCAAGCTGGTATAACGCCTTCTGCTCTCGTTCAGGTCAGAGTAACCTTTGCGTCTCTAGCTTTGGCAAGTTATTTTTGTTTATTCAGGCGCGACCTCATCGTAATTAAACTCGCTGACGCCTGGCTTATGGTTGTCATTGGTATCCTAATGGCCAGTGTTCAATTCACCTATTTCTTCGCCATAAGCCAGATGAACGTTATGTCAGCGGTACTCCTACAATACCTTGCCCCATTTTTTGTTACCGTGTATGCCGTGTGCTATTGGGGCGAAAAATTTGCACTTTACAAAGTCGTGTCTCTTTTCTTAGCCTTGGCTGGTTGCTACCTAGTGGTTGGCGGTTACAACATTGAGATGTTTCAAGTGAACTTCTGGGGGATCATAGGAGGTCTGAGCGCAGCAGTCTGCTATGCCGCCTACGCCCTTGCGGGGGAAAAGGTGATGCACAGGTACAAACCGTGGACCGCCGCCTTTTATGCCCTCTTGGTGTCTGCTGTCCTATGGAACATAATTTACAGGCCTCTTGATTTTTTACAAGCAGGCTACGACATTAGCGCGTGGAGACATATCGCCTTCATCGTGATAGTGGGAACAATAACCCCTTTCGGTCTTTATTTTGTGGGTATCAATTATATTAGGTCCACAAGGGCCATGATTACAGCCACTTTGGAGCCCCTGGCTTCAGGTGTCTTGGCCTACCTATATCTCGGTGAAAAAATCTCCCTATTCCAGGGTTTGGGTGCAGGTCTTGTGATAGTGGCAATCATACTCTTGCAATTGTATCGAGAAAGGGATCCGCTGGCTCCTGCTGTTGTCAGGCAAGCGAGATAAATCTCATCTTGTTTAAGAAAGGATAGGTCGTATAAATGTATTTCCCAAAAATAGACGAAAAAAAGTGTAAGCAATGCCGCGAGTGTGCAGACGTGTGTCCTGCAGACGTATTCGCTGTTGAAGGCAATGAAGTAGTGGTTGCCAACCCAGCCGATTGCCTCGGCTGCGAATCTTGCGTGGCAGTGTGTCCGGAAGAAGCCATCGTGGTTAATGAGATCTAGACATTTAATGCTTAGTCATTTCTGTTAAATTAAATTGTCCTTGGGGAGCACATCTTTGCATAAGTTGCGTGGATAACATGTCCCCTTAGCAACACGATCTACTAGAAGCGGCTGGCTCAAACCATAATCTTGAGCAACCTCAGTGTTGCTCAAGCCCCACTGCCAGCTTCACCCACCAAGACAAAAGCAGCCCAAAAGAACGGATGGTCATAACCCCTCTGACGAATATAATCCCGAGCGATCTCAAGTGCCTCCAGCTTACCCTTTCCGTGCTTAATCTGATGGAAAAACTCCTCTATTAGCATTACTGAGGAATGCTCTGCGACCGACCATAAGCTAACAAGTACTGAACGGGCTCCTGCGAACTGGAAGGCACGCCCCATTCCCATTACTCCTTCTCCCCTGACATCCCTCCCCAAACCGGTCTGACATGCAGTCAGAGCAACAATATCGGCGTTCATTTTTAGTCCCATTACCTCGGACAGTCTCAAATAACCGTCAGTCCCAGGAGGCACGAGGCTGAAGAGGAGTACTGGCTCCTCTATACCTGGTAGAGCCCGTCCCACGTACCCGTGCGTCGCAAACACAAGCCTGCCATACATATCCAATTTCGGCGTGATCTCCTTAAAAAATGCTTCCTTACTGGCATTGATTCCGGTGTATGTCGTGCAAGACCCTTGGAACGAACGCGAGAGATCGTCGGCCAATACACCGGTTAACGGAAGCCTACTAAATCTTACTCCAGCAATTTTCCCATCTTCAACCGCTGCCATCAGATCCCTATATAATCTGGCTTGTATGCCTGCAAGCCTAGTGGTGCCTACGGCTCTTTGAGCTCGTCCATCTTGCATCTCGAATACTGGATCAGCCACTACGAGAAGATTCTCTCTGAATTTATCTGATGTCGCCAAAGTCCTAGCCAGCGTGAGCGCAGTAACAGACTGATAATAGGACAAAGAATTGCGTGTGCCGAAAAAATCTATCCCTACTGTTATAAATAACTTTCCACCTCTGATTACGCGACCCCCAGAATTGAGAACCAGCATCTCAAATGGAAAAACTCCTAAGCATCCGTCTGGAACTACAATGACAGAAGATCCTTTTGGTATTTCAGGGAGAAAGTCCGAAAGAAGAACATCTGCCAAACGCCTGCAAGAATCCGAATCAAACGAATTGAGTTTTTCCTCAATGGAATCTCTTCCAGGTACAATTTCCATTGGCGTCCGAGCAAGGCGAACAAGGTCTTCCAACTCCTTAGCAGGAATTTGTTTTAGAACACCTCTAACCAGTGACTTGCCTTTAAGTACATAGATGAGCAGAGCATGGTCTGTAATGTGATATTGAATGACCCACTCATGATCCCTTATGGCAGTATGTGCCAAATCCATCGGTGTGGGGTATTTTGTGGCTGCATAAAGCGGGTATTTCTCCCTAAGCGTTCTGACGTGGGCATCCATTCTCGTCTTCTCTTGGTCGAGCAGTTTGTCGAGAGAGGCGACTGCGGCTGAGTCACCCTTTTCAACGGCTTGCTGTAGTTTCTTGGTAAGGGCCGAAATCCTATCACCGATTTGAAACTCTTTGTCTATGGTTGCTTGATCAATGGACATAGAGAGGGTGGTTGTTCTACGAGACAAGGCCTCGCTGAAAAGACGGGCCTTGGTGTATTCTGACTGCTTTAAGGCCTCTTCAAATCGGCCGGTTTTGGCAAGAACCCTGGCCAGACCGTCGTAGGGATCGGTCCTGCGAAAGCCATTGATTTTTACGCTAAAAAAATTTTCCCTTTCAGAATGTGGAGTGGCTGTCCGCATCTCCTCGACTTGAGCCACTGCCTTTCGATAGCATTCTTCGGCTTTGGCATATTCCTGAAGAGACTCATAGGCCTTACCTAATCCGGTGTAAGCCGTGAATCGTTTGATCGCATTGCGGTTCGCCTCTGCGTCAACTAAAAGGCTCTGATAATGTGTTTGGGCTGCCTTAAAGTCCGACTTGATCAAAGCAGCTAGACCCAATGTAGAATCCCAACCGGCCTCTCGTAGATACTCTTCGGCCTTAGAGACATTGCCCATATCTAGATAAACTTCGCCAATTGAGGCCTTTATCCCTTCCGAGGGGATTTGAAGGTCCTTATAAATATTCAGGGCGTTCTCCAAGTTTGTTAAGGCGTTTTCATGGTTTCCCAGGGCCATATTAACGTGGGCCATGTTGTGCAAGACAACGCCAACACCCTGCACGTCTCCGCATGATTCTTTGAGTGTGAGAGATTTGCGGAAGTGGTCAAGGGCCCTGTGGTATTGTCCCCAAGCTAAATACACCATCGCAATATTATTGTGGGTCTTAGCCTGGACCGCTCGTTCCCCTAGGTTTTCGGATACTGTCAAAGATTTCTCATAATACTCCAAAGCCTGTGGATACTTACCCCATTCAGCGTATAATAGTCCGATGTTGTTGAGTGTTATCCCTTCCCCGGAGTAGTCTCCAATCTGCCTATACGTCTCTAATGCCTTCTCATAATGATTCAAAGCTTTAGAATAGTGTCCCCAAGATCGATTCACCTCGCCAATATTGTTTAACGTGGTAGCCTCCCCAGAAACGTCTCCGATGCGCCGTTTTATCTCCAGGGACTGCTCGTAATAATCCATCGCCTTTTGGTATTTCTGCAAATCGTCATAGACAGCAGCCATGTTGTTAAGGGTCATAGCCTCCTGCTTGGCATCTCCGATCCTCCTAGAGATATGAAGGGACTTCTGATATAAATTAAGGGCTTTTGCATATTTACACCAAGCCTTATACACGGAACCCATGTTATTGAGAGTCACCCCTTGGCCCCGTTTATCTCCGATATTTTCCTGAATGGCCAGCGCTTTCGAATAACATTCTATAGCTGCCCCATATTCTCCCTTGGCGTCCCAAACACGACCCATGTTGCTCAAAACAGCGGCCTGTCCCTGAAGATCTCCAAGCTTCTTCTTAAGATCCATACACTTTTCGTAAAAAGCCAAAGCTTGCTCGTGCTGGCCCATTGAATTGTGAATTTCGGCGATGTTATTTAGCGAGACACTTTCGCCGTGAATATCGCCTATCCGCACAGCTAACTCTAAGCTTTTCTCATAGTACTGAATGGCTTTGGCATATTTCCCCAAGTTTTTGAGTGTGGCACCAATATTATTCAGCGCAGCGTTTTGTCCCCTTATATCTCCAATTCTCTCAAAGATGGGCAGCGCCTTCTCATAATTTTCCAATGCCTCCTGGTATTCGCCCTTAGCTTCATGTACCAGACCAATGTTATTCAAGGTTGTAGCCATACCAGCGGCATCCCCCAATTTTTCCTTAAGTTGGACTGACGCACGGTAATTGTTTAATGCCCGGGCATAGTCCCCCACAGTTCTATACACTTCACCTATGTTGTTAAGGGTTATGGCCTCTCCTCTCTCGTTTTTGAGTCGGCGATGTATATTTCTCGCCTCTTGATAATGCCCCAACGCCTCGGAATAGTTCCCCAGGCGTTGATACACGCCAGCGATGTTGTTGAGTGTGACTGCCTCCCCTGCCCCATGGCCAATCTCCCTACGTATCTTGAGACATTTCTCCCAGTATTCAAGTGCCTTAGGGTAGTCACCTTTGTAATAATACACGAGACCAATGTTGTTTAATGCCAGCGCCTCCCCCTGGGGATCTCTCATCATTAGCCATATAACCAAGGATCGCTCGTAATAGTCCAGTGCTCGCTCATAGTCTCCTAAGTCATCGTATATCTCTCCAATCTTGTTCAAACACTGCGCCCGTCCTTTAGCGTCCGCAGATTTTTCATACAAATTAAGAGCTTGTTCGAACAACCTAGCTGCTTTTTTAGTGTCTTCTTTAGATTGTGCTCGCGAGTAGATTTCATAGGCCTCGTTATAGATTCTAAGAGCCTCCGATGTTTCTTGGGGATACCCATGTCCGATTGACAGCACAAGACAAATCAGCGAAAAAATGGCTCGGAGAAGTGGAACACTCATTGAACCCTCCTGGGGAGTGTCTAACAGGTGCAAAAACCGCTACGATTGTTCAAGACATACCTCTTTATACACTGAATATTAGCAAGATGGCCTGAACTCTGACATCAACTTCCATTATAAGGAGCCTGGGTCGAGAAATAAATTATTCTCGGATAGCTCCTCTTAGCCTCTGATGCTTAGATCCCACAGTAGGGATGAGGCGCCGTAACCGCTGTGGAGCCATGCAAGGCAGGAAAATCGACACGTGACAGAACGATCAGAAAATAACCAACCGACTACAAGGGCTCTGAAGGCTGGACCGGCCTGAGACATTTGAGACTGCGGGTAATGGGTTGAACCGAGTGTCTTAACTGAGTGTAGAATGACTGTCACGGCGCACAGGGTGAGGTGACAAAGCTGGAAAGTGCCACCATTGCCTCTGCTCACCATGGTTTTTTCTCCTCTTCCAGGCCCACCACTCGGACCATGAATCCCCAGTTGTATTTGGACCGGAGAGCTGTATGCAGGCGATCCGCTCGTAGGTTCAGGGGGGAGCGACCGACAACCGGTTGCTCCTAGTCGTATAAGGACCTAAAAAGACTAGTAATTGGTGGTCACCTTCGAGAATCGCTACCATGTCATCCTCGACTCGATCGGGGATCCACTTCCTGGATTCCCACTTTCGTGGGAATAACAGCCCGATACAGGCCTGGGGACTGGCATTTATTCTCACGCAGCGGCACCATGTCATTCCCGACTTGATCGGGAATCCACGTGTCTAGATTCCCACTTTCGTGGGAATTACAGAGGGATACACACTACGAATTGGTGGTCACCTTCGAGAATCGCTATGATGTCATTCCGGACTTGATCGGGGATCCAGGTTTCTGGATTCCCACTTTCGTGGGAATGACACTACGAATTAGTGGTCATCTTCGAGAATCGCTACCATGTCATTCCCGACTTGATCGGGAATCCATGTGTCTGGATTCCCACTTTCCTGGGAATGACAGGAAAGGTGTTGTCCCCTCAAACCCTATCTGGTCAAACACCCAAAGCAAAGACAGCCTATGTCATGTCACTTTCACAGAGATTTGACGAATATTGATAGTAGGGGTGCCAAGGTTATGGTTTCCATCACGGAAAAAGTGATTGATGGTTCCCATAACTCAGAGGTAACATGTGGGTGTAATGTTAATCTTTCCCCCGCCTTGTACGGATAAGCTCTATTCCGGAGTTATGTGTCATGTCAGTTGTCTGTCGTTGTATAGCCGCGGTCTTTGTTATTCTGTTGTTGTGGTACACTTCCACCGATGCCCAATCCACCCAGGAGGCCTGGCGTATCTACAAGGAAGCCCAGGAGCATTACAACAAGGCTTCATCCAAGGCTGACTATGAACGAGCCCTGGACAAATTTCAGAAGGCATTGTCCATATTCCGGGGCAATGGGGAGAACAAGGGTGAATCAGACTCCCTGGGATACATCGGTTCGATATATAAATCCTGGGGTCAGTATTCCAAGGCCCTGGAATACTACGAGAAGTCACTGGAGATAAAGAGGAAGATCGGGGACGTCAAGGGCGAGGGCGTCACCCTCCACAACATCGGTCATGTTTATGAATCGTGGGGCCAGTATTCCAAGGCCCTAGAATACTACGAGAA
>FWPV01001695.1_pt1 | contig 58900 bp, 42 predicted proteins | sample 2228371 | NCBI WGS metagenome assembly FWPV01 (sample SAMEA103939776, study PRJEB20133) | metagenome
AGTGGTGAAGTTGGGTTAACTCTATATTAATAAATATATTAAAGATTGTTAGACAAAAATGCCGATGACGCCTTTCTCCATGGCATTCTTTTTGCGATAAAAATACGTAATAATCAAACAACAGGGCTGTTTCTTTGAGTTTTAATCTCGGAGTATAGTATGCGCTTCAGCACTTTTATCACCCTCATGTTTTTTTTTGTATTTCATCCTCTCATGCCCAATATTGGGGCGAGCGCGTGGCAGAAAAAACTTTGAGCACGTCGAGCTGTTTTTCCAACCGGCTTTCGTCAACCCCTATGGCATCGGCAGTTTTGGCAGCGTTACTGTTGGTTTGGTCGATGATCCGCTGCTCGATCTGCACCTCAATCCGGCACTCTGGAGTGAGAGACCTCTGCCCAAGCACCATTTTTATATCAATTTTCGCAGTCAGGTCAACGTGAGGGATGAGGATGAATACACCATCCATCCTTGTTATGACTACCGCAGTGATTATGCTGCCGAGCGTTACGACTGCTGGTATCCGCATTACTATGCTGCCTCAACGCGCAAGGCTGTGGAACCGGTGGTGGCGCTGGCTTATCTTCTACGACCTTTCCAAGGCCGCAGCAACTACACCCTCGGCCTCACCTATCAGGCGGTATTCCAGGATGAGCGGTATTACGAAATCCCACAGAACATCTACCGTTCGCAATTGGGTTTCGATTATGCCGGTCGTGCTGTGGCCGACGAGAGCAATATTCCGGTCATCGATCGCTATCGCGGCGAGGACGAGATGCATCAGCAGGGCCATTTTCTCTCGCTGGTCAACAGCGCCGCCATATTACCGTACCTCGATGTCAGATGGCGGTTGAGTCGCGTCACCTATAACCGCGACGGCTCCTTCGGGTCAGCCGACCTCTGGGACCATTCCGCTTACTATGCTTATGAATCCTCTCGTGATTATTTGAACAATCGCCGCCAGAATTATGACCATTGGGATGTGCTGGTGGGAGCTACTCTTCGGCCGAAGGAGCATTGGCACATAGGCATGTCCTTGGGATTCCTCGAGGGCGAAGCGATACAAGATTTATCCGAAAGAGACATCAGCCATTATTTCTATGGCAACCGCAATAAAGATAAGAATTGGGGCATTTATAATCGCCGCTTTAGTCAAGATCAACAATGGAGGCATGATGGACAAAGCCACTACGGTGCCCTGCATCTCAAGGCACGCTTGAATGAGTCCATGACTCTATTTTCTTATTATCGCACAACCAGAGCAAATATCAAATTAGATGTAAGTTCTGCAGTGGCCGACACTTCCTACAGCGAATACCGCAGTGAATGGCGTGATAGCTATTATGAGAAAGATTACGTCTATGAATCGCAATCCAATTTTAAACTCAGCGACATCAGGCATGGCAGTGGTAAACAGCGCGATATTCGCCATCAGATAGTGACAACGCTGCGATGGCAGGTGGATGATAAAACCAAGCTCGATTTCGGTATTCAGTGGTCCGAGCTGACCAAGGAAATCAATAGCTGTGAGATCGTCTTCGCCGAGCGTTTCAATCATTATCACTGGAAGAACAACGATGAGGGGCAAACATACGAAGATGGGGTTCGGGAGGACAAGGATTTAAAATGGCGTTTCCGTTCGCACGCTGATATGATTCAGATTCCACTGTTCCTCAGGCGGCAGGTTTCGGAAAAGGTCGAGTTGTTGTTCGCGATCAATCGCAGGATGACCCAACGGAGAATGGACGATCTAACCGAGGCGTGGTATCGCTTCAAGGAAGAGACCATCGCCGGTGATACGAACATCAGAGGAGCGGTCATCGAGCGCTATACCTCGCCGCGAGAAGTGCGCACCGATATCGAAACAATGTTACTGGCCGGGGTGGTGATTTCTCCTGCCAAAAAATTCGACATCCGGCTCATGGCCGTGCCCACTTATATTAAAACCTATTCCGGCAGCGAGTTAGACGATATCCAGTGGTGGATCGATTTTAATTTGTTCCCATGATTGAAGACAGGCTATTGAAAAAAATTCGGTCTATTATTAAAAAAATACTTGCATTTAATAGTTGTAAAATTTAAGTTACAACTATGAAAAATATGACCGAAAAAGAGCTGGTCGGATTGGTACAGACGGTTTTTCCCCCTCTGCCGCACGATCGGGTGTTGGGTGTTTTAGTCGATTTGCCCAGAAACGAAAAGGAAGATAACCCTGACTGGCAGAAACGACGTCAGATCGCAAAACAATGGCAGCGTATGCTTCTTAATCATCTGGAGGATTTGAATCTAAAGGCCATCGTCTTATATGCTTATCCTCGAGTCGAAAAGAATAATGCAAATTTACCGGATCATATAACGCTTATTGAGGGGGAGTTGCCGGACACCAGCAGTGATTTAGATCGGGCGGGTAAGAAGACCACCCTGCATCAGATGTTCAGCAAGACGCAATTATTTCTTGCGCCGACAGAATATTCTACCACGGCGCCATTAAAGGTCGCGGCGCAAAAATACCATTTTCGCGCGGCCACCATGCCCGGCTTTAACGAGCGGATGGTGCCGGCGTTACGACTAAATTATGAAGAAATCAATCACCGTCTGCAAATTCTCAAAGAAAAATTGGATGCTGCTGTATCGGCTGTCATTCATTTTATTGTAGAGGGACATGAAAGATACGAGTTGGTAATCGACCTGCGTTTTCGCAAGGCCACCGTGAGTGGGGGGCGATTTTCCACTGCCGGCCAGGTCGGCAATTTGCCGAGCGGAGAAACGTACATTGTCCCCTATGAAGGCGAATTGCACGACACAAGTCGTAGCGAAGGGATTCTGCCGGTGCAATTCAAGGATGAGGTGGTGCTGTTTCGGATTGCAAAAAATCGCGCTCGGGCGGTGATCAGTCAAAGTAAAGAGAGCCAGGCACAACGCAAGCAGTTGGAGGAGGAACCCGCCTATGGTAATCTGGCGGAGTTAGGATTCGGAATCTTGCGTGATTTTGGTATCAAACCCATCAACGAAATTTTACTCGACGAGAAATTGGGCCTGCATATTGGCTTTGGTCGCAGTGATCATTTTGGTGGGGCTGTAGGAGAAGGCCATTTTTCCTCTGCAGAGGCCATGATCCATATCGATCGTATTTATATACCCGAATGCCAACCAAAAATCAGCATACACATGCTGGCACTTAATTATGAACATAACCAAAGCGAGATCATTATTAAAGACGATGATTATACGATCTTCAGGACTTTGCTAAACAAAAATGACAAATCATAATTTAATTATTATCAATTATTTGATTATTTAATTATTAAAAGCGTTTTCTATTCAATCAATAATAAAAACGGGAACTTTTCTCTTGATTTTGAGTCTATTATAATGTATTTTATACGATAAATATCTTATTTCATTGCTCCCCAAACACATTGACGGCACAAGGGAGGGGCAGCAAGAGGTCAAGTTTATGAAAGACATCGCAGGTATGGGTAGAGGCGACTGTATGTAAGTAAATGCACAGCGGTCAACCTCAAGTAATAAACGCGTGTTAAGATTAATGCGGATAGTTCTTTAGTATTATGAGTAAAAATAACGTGTCATTTTCTAACGAATTAGAATCAAGTATATCTGCGGAGCGAAGTGGGCGCAAAGTCACCATTCGCTTTTGACCTTAAAAGTGCATCCTATCCGGTGCACTTTTTTTTTATCGTTAACTAAAGAGGAGAAAGAACATTGAGAAAGACCTTGGAAACCCTCATACAATTGCAGGAGATAGACGGTCTTTTGCGCGCTTTGGAGGAGGCCAAAGGCGATTTGCCACAAAAGATCAACTCCTTATCGGAAGAGATTGAGCAATTACAAGCGTCTTTGAATAGTAAGCTGGTGGCGATAGAAAAATCGCAAGCACAACGTCGCGAAATAGCCGTCGAGATCGCAGCCTTGAAGGAGAAACATAAGAAATATCAAGCCCAGTTATATCAGGTGAAGACCAATAAGGAATATGATGCCATTACCATTGAATTGGATACCACAGCTCAGACCATCGAAAATTATGAATTCAAGGTTTTGGAATTAGAAGAGGCGGAAGCAGGTCTGCGCACGGAGGTCGAACAGCTCAAACCGCAGCTGGAGCAGATGCAGGCAACGTTGAAAGAATATCAACAGCAGCTGCAGATAACGATGGCCCAGAATGCTGAAAAAGAGGCACAGTTGTTGCAATCGCGAGAGCAAATGACCAGCCGTTTGACGCGCCCTGTGTTGAGTATGTATGAACGCATTCGTCAAGGGCGTAACGGTACTGCAGTGGCTTTTTTACGTGATGGTGCCTGCAGTCAATGCTCATCGCGCATACCGCCGCAACGAGGATTGGAAATACGGATGATGAATAACATCTTTGTTTGTGAAATTTGTGGCCGGATTCTGGTATGGGATGAAAACCGCGAACATTCCGCCATCGAAGAAAATATGAGTTATGATAAATAGCCAAGTTGCATTGGTCAAGTGTTAGTGGATTGGGATAGACGATATTTTTCCAAAGAATAAGTAATACCCCTTGCTATTTTGACAGCTATGTATTTTATTAAATCTAACATTATCAATTAATTAATAATATGGCAATTTAAGATCTCTTATCGCTGGCGCTTCTCGCCATGAGAAATTTTCGCATGTTTTAACAAACTAAACGCATGAACGAATAACGCTTGAATCCACTGGCATGGAGCTCAAAAGCAGCCAATAAATCGAAAACAATAGCACACTCCAAAGTAGGCCGGATGATCGCGTCCGCCTAAGGGGCGGATGAGGAAAGTCCGAACTCCACAGAGCAGGGTGGTCCGTAACGCGGACCCGTCGTGAGGCGGGGAAAGTGCCACAGAAAACAGACATTCCCAACCGCTGTTGGGATTAAGGTGAAAAGGCGAGGTAAGAGCTCACCGGGCCGATGGTGACATCGGTCGCATGGTAAACCCCACCCGGAGCAAGACCAAATAGGAGGGGAGAGGCTGCTCGTCTCGTTTGACCCTCGGGTAGGTCGCTTGAGGGGTCGGGCAACCGACCTCCTAGATAGATGATCATCGGTCCCGCTATGCGGGATTACAGAATTCGGCTTATAGGCAGACTTTGGAGTGTGTATTTTACTTTACGGCTTTTTCTACCGGCTCAGCCGGTTCCATGAAAGCCAAGAGTATGATCGCACAACTACCGATGAGATTATTATAAACGGAGATATGTTCTATGCAATTGAGATGGGATGTCGTCGATAAATTTTCGCCAGAAGAGGTTGTGGCTCTGGCCGAGATGTTGCGCATCCCTCAGGTCATAGCAAAAATGTTATTACACCGCGGCATCACCAATTTAGAACAGGCACGAAGGTTTTTCCGTCCCTCACTGGAACAGCTTCATGATCCCTATCTCATGCGGGATATGCGCGAGGCGGTCGAGCGCTTGAGAAGAGCTCTTTTAAGTGATGAAAAAATAATGATATATGGCGATTACGATGTCGATGGTATTACCTCCGTATCCTTTCTCTACCTCATATTGCGGGAACTTGGAGCCAAAGTGGATTATTACATCCCCGACCGTCAATTAGAAGGATATGGTTTATCCGCGCAGGGCATAGAAACGGCCAAGCAACGCGGCATCGACCTTATCATTGCCGTGGATTGTGGTATCACCGGTCATGCCGAGATCGAGATGGCGAAGAATAACGGCATCGACGTCATTGTTTGTGATCACCATGAACCTGGGCAAACGTTGCCGCAAGCGGTGGCGCTGTTAGATCCAAAACGAACGGATTGCAATTATCCGTTTCGCGAATTGGCCGCGGTGGGGGTAACCTATAAATTTTGCCAAGGTTTGCTGATGAGGATGGAGATCGACCTGTCCATCCTGGAAAATTATTTGGAATTGGTGGCGATCGGTACAGCGGCTGATATCGTGCCGTTGGTGGATGAAAACCGCATTTTCGTCAAGATCGGGTTAGATCGCCTCAACGAGAGCGAGAATTTGGGCATCAAAGCATTACTGGAAGTCACCTCTCTGAGTACCAAGGAGATCAGCACCGGCCATATCGTCTTTATCATTGCCCCGCGCATCAATGCGGTGGGTCGCATGGGCGACGCCGAACGGGCGGTGAAACTACTCACCACCGACGATGCCAGAGAGGCGATGGAAATTGCCGGCATTTTGGAAATGGAAAACCGACACCGCAAAAACGTCGATGAAGAGACGTTTCGCCAGGCGTTGACGTTAGCCACCGAGCAACTTGGCTACCAGGGGAGCCGTTCTCTGATTCTGGCGCAACGTGGTTGGCATCCTGGTGTCATCGGCATTGTCGCTTCTCGCGTGGTAGAGAGATTCTATCGCCCCACGATTCTTATCTCTATCGAGAATGGTATCGGCAAAGGATCGGCGCGTAGCATCGAGGGCTTTGACCTCTACGATGCCCTCAAAAATTGTGAGCATCTACTCGTTGCCTATGGAGGCCATAAATATGCGGCCGGGCTCTCGATACTGGAAGAAAACATCGAAGCCTTTCGCCAGCGATTTGAGGAGGTCGCCAGCAGTCGCATCCTCGATGAACAATTGGTGCCAAAACTTGTTATCGATACAGAATTGGACTTGGAACAGATCGATGGCATGTTTCTCAAATTATTACGCCAGTTTGCCCCATTTGGCCCGAACAATATGCGGCCGGTATTCGTCAGCCGCGGTGTATCGGTGGTGGGAAACCCCAGCATCGTCGGGGGCAATCATCTGAAATTCAAGGTACAACAAGGTCGCATCGTTTATGACGCCATCGGTTTCGGGTTGGGCGAGTGGTTACCTGAACTACAGAGGCGTGACCATGCCGTGGATTTGGCCTATGTGATCGAAGAGAATGAATACATGGGGCGTAGAACGGTACAATTACGTGTCAAAGATATCAAGATCGGCTAAATCAAGCGCAGAGGAGCATAACATGGATGCAAGAGATGAAAAGAGCCAGGTTTGGATGAACGGAAAGTTGATCCCCTGGAAGGAAGCGACGATTCATGTCATGTCGCACGTGGTGCATTATGGTTCGAGCGTCTTCGAGGGTATGCGGTGTTACGATACTCCCAAAGGGTCTACTATTTTTCGGCTCAAGGATCATATCCGACGGTTGTTTGATTCGGCAAAGATCTATCGTATGCCAGTACCGTATTCTATGGAGGAGATCATCCAGGCCTGCAACGATGTCGTTAAAATCAATGGCTTCAAAGCGGCGTATTTGCGGCCGGTGATCTATCGTGGCTACCATTCGCTGGGAGTAGATCCCCGCAGCTGTCCGGTGGAAGTGGCGATTGCTGCCCTCAACTGGGGCAAGTACCTTGGCGAGGATGCTTTAGCCAATGGTGTGGATGTGCGCGTTTCCTCTTGGCAACGCATGGCCGCCAATACCATGCCCGCGATGGCCAAGGCAGCTTCCAATTATATGAACTCGCAGCTCATCAAGCTCGAGGCCTATGCCGATGGCTATGTGGAGGGGCTGGCGCTGGATAGCAATGGCTTTGTCAGCGAGGGCAGCGGCGAAAATGTCTTTCTGGTTCGCGATGGCATCGTCTATACGCCCCCTGCGTGTTCCAGCATCCTTCTCGGCATTACCCGAGATTGTATCATTACCTTTTTGCGGGAAATGAAAATACCCCTGGTCGAAGCAGCTATACCGAGAGAGCTCATCTATATTGCCGATGAAGTATTTTTTACCGGTTCGGCTGCCGAAATTACCCCCATCCGTTCGGTGGATCGCGTCACGATTGGCAGTGGTCGACGTGGTCCCCTCACAGAAAAATTGCAGCAGCGTTTCTTCCAATACCTGAATGGCGAATGTGAAGATGTCTATGGATGGCACCACTATATTCGATGAAAACGACGAACCAGCGGATGTTTATCATCTGTCGCCACCAGGTTCTCGGCGTTTGGGTCGTGAGCTCGCTCTGCAAACACTCTATGCGCTCGAATTCAACGGTAATTCGGTAAAAAAGACCATCGACGACATTTTTGCCTATTATCAAGAAAGCGATGGAGTAAAAAAATTTGCGGTGGAGATGATCGAAAAAATTCATGATCATCTCCTTGAACTGGATGAGCACATCCGCGCCCACACCACCAATTGGGATTTTGAACGCATCGCCGTTATCGATCGACTCATTTTACGAATGGCTATTTGTGAGTTTTTATATTTCTGGGACATTCCTCCCAAAGTATCCATTGATGAGGCTATTGAGCTATCAAAAATGTACAGCACCGAACAAAGCAGCCGATTCGTCAACGGCGTCCTCGATGCGGTTTTAATCGATTTGAAAAAAAGCGGGCAATTAATCAAATCCGGCAGAGGTTTGCAGGAAGGACACCAAGACGATCCAACAAAAAATAAGGAATAATTCATGGGAGTTATTAGTAATACATTTGCCAAATTACTGGGCGGCACGAAGAATGAACGTGAAATCAAGCGGCTCTGGCCTATTGTTCATGAGATCAATCGATATTTTGAATCCTATCAATCCCTCAGCGATGACGAATTGAAAGCCAAGACGCAGGAATTCAGATATCGTCTCCGTCGAGGGGAGACCTTGGATGATCTCTTACCAGAAGCCTACGCCGTGGTCAAGGAGACGTGTCGCCGATTATTGGGCAAAAGATGGTTGGTTCGCGGTATCGAAATCGAATGGAACATGGTACCGTTCGACGTACAATTGTTGGGTGCCATTGTCTTGCATCAAGGCAAGATTGCCGAGATGGCCACGGGCGAAGGTAAGACGCTGGTCGCCACCATGCCTCTCTATCTCAACGCCCTCGAAGGCAAGGGAGTTCATCTGGTGACGGTGAACGATTACCTGGCACAACGCGACTGCGAGTGGATGGGGAAAATCTACGAGTTTCTCGGACTGACGGTAGCAGCCCTGCACAGCGAGATGAGCCCCGAAGAGCGCCGCCGCGCCTATCAAGCCGATATTACCTACGGCACCAACAATGAATTCGGTTTTGACTACCTGCGCGACAACATGGCCGTGGATGTTTGGTCGGTGGTGCAGCGGGACTTGCATTATGCCATTGTCGATGAAGTGGACAGTCTGTTGATCGATGAATCGCGTACACCGCTCATCATTTCTGGATCGGTGGGCGCACCGCGCAATGTCTATTATGAGCTCAAACCAGTGGTCGCCAACCTCTACCGACGTCAGCAGGAACTGGTGAATGAACTCTTCCGCCGTGGCAAAGAACTTTTAGACAAAAACGAAGAAGAAGCCGGTTTGCAGTTGCTGCGGGTTCTCCGCGGTGATCCCAAAAATCCTCAGCTCTTGGAGCTCCTCACTTCGGAATTTTGGGTCAAAAAACTCATCGAACGCCTGCAAGGACAATACGAAGTGAACAAAGAGATGGGGATGGTGGATGGGGAATTATATTATACCATCGATGAAAAAAGCCATGTGGTCGATATCACCGAAAAGGGTCGTATTTTTCTTTCGGGCGGCCGTGATGAGGATGTGGCCGATAAAATTCAATTGCTCGATGAGATAGACGACCGTTTGGCGTCATTAGCGGAGGAAAAACAAGCCCGTCGATTCTTCTCTCAAGACCCTGTCAGCGGCTTGTGTAATGGCATCACTTTAGCTGGCAAGGTGGCGCTTTGTGGAGGTAACGGTGCCTTGTCTACTGAGCTGGTGGATGCGGTGAACGAATTGAATCAAAAGTTGGCACAAATCCCCCAAGCGGTGCAAGAGCTGGGGCAAACGAGAAGGATGGAAAAAGCCGCCGCCGTGCGTCAGTTCTTTACTTTTTCATCCAAGATAGAACGCCAACCCGTCGCTTTGACCAAAGATGGTCGCGCCTACCTTTTGCAGGGCCATGAGAACGGCGTATTGGCCTCGGTGGTAGATAGTCTTTCCGAATTATTACGTTCTTTAGACGCCGAGGACGGGATGGATCGAACCGTCATCGGGCGCTTGCGAGAACGTGCCGGCCAATATTTTCATTTGGACAAGCAAATCGGCGCTCCCACCGGCTTGAGTGAAATAGGACAGACGGCATTATTAGCCCTTCACACAGGAGGCCAGCCTGAACGTGCCGAGATGGTAGAACGCATGGCCTCTCTGTTGCGTTCTGGAGATGCCCGAACCTCAGCAGAGGAAGTGCGACAGGATTATTTCGAGTTTGCAGATAACGGCGCCATCCCCAAACACATTACCGAAAAAGGACGCATTGCCCTCTTGGGGGGCAATCCGGATTTGTATATCTTGCCGGATCGATCGCTGGTGGAAGAACGCGACCGTCAAATTCAAGAATTGCTGGATCGTACTCTCAATCAATCGACCTACGATTATGTTGGCCGAGTGATCGTCATCGAAAAATTGGAAAAAGAATTCAACCAATTATGCCAATTCATCCACGACAAACCCGTTGAGGAACGCAATCGTTATTTTCAGGAAACCGTCGACAGCCGCAGCGGCCGCAAACGATTACGATTCACTTCATTAGCAAAACAATACGTGTCGGATTACGCCGAGCAAACGCGGCAGCTGACGCTGAAACTCGACCAGTTGATTCGAGACGCCAAAGGCGATAACACCAGGTTATTTCATTTCGATAGTCAGAATCGGCCGGCTGGTTTGGCAATCAAGGTTCTTGATGAGATTTTAGAATATCCGTTCCAAGAAGTGCGGCAAAAGATCGAACAATGGCGTCAGACGGCAGCCGTCGATCCACAAATGCATCCTATAGCGTTACGGCAACAGTTAGATCAGTTCCTGTCGCAGGCATTTCCGGCGGTTGCCAACCAAGATGCGGTCAGCCTGTCGCGCAGATATGAAGAAGTGGAGCGCCTGGCACGGGTGATCGGTCTCGTCTTCGACTTTTATTACCGAAGCGATATGGCAGAGGTGGAAAAGCAGCGCCATATCCGTCGTTATTTCACCTATGATGGCATGCTCGATGGTAAGGATTTATCGGAGGTTCGCTTTACCGGTTTGTCCGATTCGGGTATGAGATTGTTGATGGGTGAATCCGCTATCCGACAACAGATCGCCGATAAGCTATTTACTTTGGTCGATGACCCAGAGATCGATCAGGAAGTGCTCTTTGAACTGGATGAGGATGGCCTTCCAAGCGGATTACAGAAAACCGCTCGCGTACATTTGCTCGATGGTCTGCCATTCTTCTCGTTCACAGAGGAACTATCCCGATTTCGTGAAGAGCTGTTGCATTTGGCTGCTAAGAAAGTGAATACCCGCGCAGAGTGGGAGAGTCTGTTGCCAAAGGAAAAGGCGTATTTACGTGGCCGGCATATTTTATTAGATGATCGCGAGATGAATGAGCTGCTGTTTAGGGCTCATGCACCTAATATGACCTTTTCGGCCGAAGAGATCGAACATTGGTGCCGCCTTCATCTGGAACGGAAACCTCGGCAGCTACTGGAGGAACAACGAGACCGTAAGTGGCGGGAATATTCCGAAGTAGAAGAGCGTGTGCAAAATATCTCGCAATTGTTGCGCGCTTATACGCTTTATCACAAAGACGTCGATTATGTCGTCAAGACCTTGGATGAATCCGATCTTCGCGGTCGTGCTGCCGGGCAAAAGGGGGCTCGGGCGGTCGTAATCGTCGATCAGTTTACCGGTCGATTGATGCCTGGCCGCCGCTTCAGCGATGGCTTGCACGAGGCATTAGAGGCCAAAGAGGGGGTGGAGGTACAAGCGGAAACGCAAACCCTGGCCACCATCACCATTCAGAATTTCTTCCGACTTTATAAGAAATTAGCCGGTATGACCGGAACAGCAGAGACCGAAGCGCCAGAATTCTATAGCACCTATAAATTGGAAGTAGTGGTCATTCCGACCAACAAACCGGTGATCCGCATTGATTATGACGATGTCATCTTTCGCACCAAAAAGGAAAAATACAATGCCATCATCGAAGAGGCCTTGGCCATGCATGCCCAGGGACGACCAGTATTGATAGGCACGATTTCCATTGATGTTTCTCAACGGTTGAGTGAGATGCTGAGTCAGCGAGGTATACCGATTGCCAACTGGCTGAAAAAGGGCGATGTGACGCAGGAACTACAATCCGGTCGTTATCATACGGTTCTCAATGCCAAATATCATCGCCAGGAGGCGGAGATCATTTCCAAAGCTGGTTTGCCTGGTGCCATCACCATCGCCACGAACATGGCTGGCCGTGGTACGGACATCAAATTAGCGCCAGAGGTGGTGCAGCTCGGTGGTTTGCATATCATTGGTTCGGAAAAACATGAAGCGCGTCGTATCGATCGGCAGCTGCGCGGCCGCGCCGGACGTCAAGGCGATCCCGGTAGTTCGCGATTCTATCTTTCCCTTGAGGACGATCTGATGCGCCTCTTTGGCTCCGATCGCATTACCAACATCATGAGCCGACTGGGTCCTGCCGAAGAAGGAGAACGCATCGAACATCCACTCATTACCCGTTCCATCGAGCGCGCGCAAAAAAAAGTGGAAGAACGCAATTTTGAAATTCGCAAAAACCTCCTGGAATACGACAATGTCCTCAATGAACAACGCAAGATCATATACAAACGACGGCAGAATCTGTTAGGATTCGCCAACGCAGAGGACCTGGTAGAGTCCAAGGCGAAACGGTTTTTCAACGAAGAAGATGAGCGCCAGGACTGGAAGCTCGAGGAGATGATCCAAAGCCTGGAAAGTTTTTTCCACCGCAAAGTGGATTTTACCGTCGAAGATCTCGAGAAACTGAAGCATGACGAAATTAAAACCATGGTGCGGAATTGGGTCGAAGAACAGCTCGAAGAGGATCAACTGCAACAACAACTGCAACTACGCCACCGCCTCCTCGGTTATTGTAGCATCGAATCCGTATTGCAGGAGCTGGTACGACTAAAAATACGCCTCCACAATGCCGGATCACGGGATACGTCAAAATGGAATCTGGCCGGTATCGGCGAAGAATTACAGCGAATTTTCATGGATAAACCGCAGTGGTTGGAGCAGCAGGGCGGTAAGATGGAAGCCGACCAACTCGAAGGGCAACTCATCAGCTGGGCGGTGGATCTCTATCACCAGCGTTTTGCAGCCGATCACCGCGGCTTCGATCAGGCGATCTTTCGGACGGTCAAGCTAACAACCTTACTGCAGGCCTATATCGATGGTTTGATGGCGCTCCACCTCAACGAAACAGTGGCCGCCACTGATTGGAAAACAGACGGCTTTTTAATGGATTTACAGCGCGTCTTTGATGAGCAACCACCATTGGGCGTCAACGAAATCCGCACGATTCGTCGGGAAAAGTTGCGGCAGATGATTCTGGAATGGATGGTCGAGCATGTGCCGCAGACCGATGAGGTGACTCTGCGGCACCGCATCGTGGGCTACTTTTCACCCCACTATGTTATCGATGCTTTGCTGCGCTGGTTGTTTGCCAATGGCGAAAACCTCGCCGAAGCGCTGACGCCGGAGCAGAAGCAGCATCTCCTGACATGGTTCGGTCCCGAGGCTTTGGACTATTCTCCAGAGAATAAGGAAAAATTATCCCCCCTGCAAATTTTATTTCAGCACCTAGTTCGGCTGTACTACGCGCAGCTGGAAAAAGACCGCCAGGCTTATCTGGATCATCAGTTGTTGATCGACGCGTCGGTAGAAGAATTCATTGCCGCTGCAGTCTCTGCGGTGACTAAAAGTATATATTCGAGTTCCCGCACCCTCGAAGATAAACAGAAGGAATTGGGCGATACGCTCCAATATATGCTCTTACAGCGACCACAAAAGACCGCTCCGGCTGGTGCCAATGAAGCGGCCATGGCATCCTTTGTCGAAGATATGGTGGCTTGGGCTCTGAACTTGCACCGTACCTTTAGCGAACGCGAAGAGCGCCTGCGGCAATCGACATTGTCGTCAGAGATCATTCGCGATTCTGTTTATATGATGATTGAGGATACCATTTATAATGCCATCCGTACGGCATTGGAGGGCGGAGCCGAATTGGATGCGAACCGTATGCGACGCTTGGAGGCCGACTGCTGTCTACTATTCCGCCAATCCCCTCGTCTGAGCGACGACAGCAGTCAAAGCTATGATCCCAACGTGGTCATGAACCAGTTGGAAACCTGGGCGAAGGATCTATACAGAAGGCGCATCCAGGAATTGGGTTCTGATTTGGTGACCCGTAATGAACGATATTACATGCTTGAGAAAATCGATGAAAATTGGCGTCACCACCTCAATGCCACCGATGAACTGCGGGAAGGCATCGGCTTACGCGGTTATGGGCAGAAAGATCCTCTGCTCGAATACAAGCGTGAGGCCTATGATTTGTTTGTCAAGATGATCGATCGCATCGATCGCGAAGTGGTGAGCTCGCTGTTCAAGGCGCTGGACGTTGGTGGTGAGATAGAAGAACAACAAATGCGACGCCTTGAGCCTAAAGACTATATGATGACTCATTCGCAGGTGGAAATCTTCAAACAAGTGATGGGGCGAACAAAAACTGCGGAACCTGTGGCGCCTTCGGCCGTTCAAACTCATAGGCAACCACAGGCAGTTAAAAAAGTTCAAGTCGGCCGCAACGATCCTTGTCCCTGCGGCAGTGGCAAAAAATATAAGCATTGCTGTGGTAAAAATGCATAATACACTTGATTTTGTTGTTTTATTTCTTATATTGCATAGTAAGAACATGGAGAAAGCATGAATAAACGCCTTTTTGATATCATTACGTCTGTTATCAATGAAATACGCGAGCAGTCGCTTGATAATATTGATTTGCATTTCATCGTCGATCTCTTGATCGAGCGCGGCTTTTCTGAACAGGATATTTCCGATGCCATGATGTGGTTGATGCATCATGGCGAAACCAGTGTCCGTAATTTACAAAAGACGACCACCCATTTGCCGCGTCCTATTTGGCGGACGTTGCACGAAACAGAAAGCAATGCCCTTACACCAGAGGCTTTTGGCTATTTGTTCCACTTGCGGGAAATGGAGATACTCAGCGATGAAGACATGGAAACCATCATCGAGCGCGCCGTAAACCTCAAAACGCCTTCCCTGGATGTGGAGGAAATCCAGGATTTGATCTCAATGGTCATTCTCGATTTTGAAAATAGTGCCATGAAGGGATATTTTCAATTCACCGCTAACCGAATGCCCCATTAAAACGAGAAGCGCTTTTGGTAAATATGGGAACACAATCGTCCCCTGTCGTCGATAGCTTGCTATGGCAGACTATCCTGGCCAATGTCCGTAAAGTGGAAAGGGAACGTGAGCTTTTTCAACCTGAGCCATATTTTCGTATCGAAATCGTGCTCAAACCAGGCCGCAGCGGGGCATTTACCATGCCTCTGTGTCGAATTAAAACGCAAAAAAATCTGCGTCTGAGCGAACCAGTGGCCAAAGCGGTGGTGCTCGATTTGAAGCAATCATCTTTCAAACTACAACGTTTCGAAAAAATAGAAAAACCTCACCCACCGGCTAAACCCATTACCGAGACGGAAATCATGCTCTATGCGGCTATTCACTGGAAGTGGGCGCCACAAAAGACCAGCGACATCATCAACCATCTGTTGCACTCCGATACGCCAAAGATACGTCTGGGAGTGGATGCTTCGCTGATCGATCAAACCCGTTTGCGCATCTTGTCCGATTACGGTAAGGAATATCTTCCGCGTGCCGCGAAACGACTCCCTGGCAGTTCCACTCAGGCCATCTTGGCACCCCAAGATGTAAACAAAACGCCAAAGAAAATGAAACGTCTTTTGTCTGCCGAAGAGTTGCAGCTGTATCAGTTGATCTACAACCGTTTTATCGCCTGGCAAACAAGCGATGCGCAATTACAAAAAGTCACCGTTGAGGTCATTGCCGGCGATGATAATCGCTATCAATTTGAACGTAAAGATATCGGCATCCTTTTCCGCGGATATATGCAAATTTACGAACACGAGAGCGACGTAGAATTACGACAGGCCTCCTATACTTGGGATACGGAGTTGGAAAAGCGAGAGTCTCTGCGGCTGGTGGATATTAATTTGATCAAAGAAAAGACCAGCCCACCACCAAGATTCTCCATCGAAGCGATCGACAAAGGTGAGCTTGGCGAACGTAGTGAGGTGCAATTAGCAATAGCGCAGCTCATTGCCGAAGACTATCTGAGCGTAAATGGTCAGGGATTGGAGACGACCGAAAAAGGCAGATCCGTGCCTTTGCCAGAAAATCAGAGCGTCTCCCCGTCGACCTCCGCAGAGGCAACGGTAAGACTGACCCCTCAGGCAATCGAGATGGATGGCGAACGGATCAGCTGTCCCAAATGTGGCAAACGGTTGGTATTACGGCAGGGGCCTTACGGTCGTTTTTGGGCTTGTTCTGGTTATCCTGCATGCCATCATACCCAGCCCATCAAGCTGGATATACCCTGCCCACAGCCAGGCTGCAATGGCCACTTGGTGCAACGGCGCTCTCATTCTGGACAGATATTTTACGGTTGTAGCGAATATCCTCGCTGCCGTTATACGCAAAAACCATGAAGAGTCATCGATGTACCTATGAGGTTCAATAGATCGGATCATTGCTTTCTAACCAAAACTGGGATACCTTTTCAATGGTAGAAAAGCGATATCAACAGATTCTGTGGGTTTTGCTATTAGTTTCGGCCACGATCTATCTACTGAAAACGACGGGCTACCTCATGATTTATCATGTTCCGATTGATTTTCGTACGTTTTATTATACGGCCGTAGCCATGCAGCAGGGCGGCAATATCTACGATTATGCCTTTTTAGGGTCCTTGGCTTATGAGATGGGTGATCCGAATCATGTTTATCCCTTTCTTTATCCACCACCAGTGGCTTTTGTCTTAAAACCGATGGCTCATCTCAGCCTCCTTCAAGCATCGATCCTATGGCAGGTGGTTTCGGTCATTATGACGTTGTCCATTTTGTTTTATAGCACCCGATTGGCGATCCATCTGCATCATCTGACGGCCAATAGCCAAAGCACTTGGTTGATGGTTGCAGCAGGGATGTTTTTTATCGTTCTGCCCTTTGACAACAATATCAAAATAGGGCAAATCAATGTCTTTGTTTTGATGATCATTATAGCATCTCTATATCAAGCCTTATGGTCAAAGCGAGCGTTTTTAGCGGGCTGTTTATTGGCACCTGCGATTCTGATCAAGATGACGCCCGTTTTGTTGTTGTTATTTTACCATCGTCTCAGCGGACGCTTGAAGATTTTCTCTGGTACCTTCACAACCATGGCCATTATTATACTGGCGACTATTTGTTTTAAGGGAGGATGGACGCTCTGGCAAAATTTCTCTCAAACCGTGATACAAGCCTCCTATGGCAAAACGATACCTGGGTTATTTCCAGCCGCAGAAGTAGCCAATTTTTCTTTTGCCGGTTGGCTGGCCAGGTTGAGCAAAGATCAAATATTTGTACGAAATCTGAGCTGGGTTTTGGTTGTTGCCGCGATCGGCATTTTGCTCTGCAATCAGATGAAATCCACTGGTGAAATGGATAAGAAATGGTTTTTACTCCCCTATCTGGTGCTCGCTGTCATTGTTTCGCCGTTGGTTTATTTACATCATGTGATCTATCTTTTTCCTGGCCTGGTTTTTCTGGTTGGATATATGGTGTCGTCGGCCTCCCCTAAAGCGATATGGACCTTTTTTCTCATCACTTGCGCGGTGATCGTCGCCTCGATTGATTGGCCTTCATATTATCATCACCTCGGATTGAACGCAAAAATGCTGACCTCGCTGAACTTGTATGCTTTAATCACTGTTTTGTTTATTACGTCAAGTTATCATGTCAGTAAGATCTTCATACGGAACAAAATAGCCGCTTGATGAAGTAAAAATAAAGTGGAGAATTCTATTTTGCATACCCAAGCACACATGTTGACCTTTGATCATTGGCTACAACGATTTGACCGTTTTTTACAGGTTGAACGGCAGGGGTCTCATTACACCCGTGAGGCTTATGTCAACGATATCCGCCAATTTATTGCCTATCTTCAGCAGCGGTTCTCCACAACGCCACCGGGAGTTGACCTGTTTACTCGGGAGGCGGTACGCGGTTACCTGGCGGGCCTGGTTCGTAGTGGTTACACCCCTCGCAGTGTGGCCCGCAAATTGGCAACCTTGCGCAGTTTCGCACGATATCTAATTCGCGAATCGGTCATCGTCCAAAATCCGACCGCCAATATTATTTCACCCAAACTCCCGAAACGCCTGCCAAAATTTTTAACCCAACAGGAAATGGAGGCTCTATTGCACCTGGCAGAAGGGGAGACCTTTGTAGCTTTACGCGATCGGTTGGTTCTGTGGCTATTCTATAGCACGGGTGTGCGTATCAGCGAGGCGGTAACCTTACGGGTACCAGACATTCAATTTTGGGATGGCACTTTGCGAGTATTAGGCAAAAGGAATAAAGTCCGTATAGTACCTTTGGGACGTGGATTGACCGAACTGCTACGAAAATATCTAAAAATCCGGCAACTCCAGGTGCAAAAAAGCAACGCTGCAGGGGATTTTGTTCTGCTGACAGATGCAGGCCGGCCTTTTAGCCGGCAGCAACTGGCACGACTCATACAAGGTTATATTCGCCGGGTGGCGGATCCGAAAAAGGCGCATCCACATGCCCTAAGGCACAGTTTTGCCACTCATCTAATCGATGAAGGCGCCGATATCATGTCGGTGAAAGAGTTGTTGGGACATTCCAGCCTCTCGACAACGCAGATTTACACCCACGTCTCAGCCGAACATCTGCGGCGTGTCTACAAACAAGCCCATCCACGCGCTGGAAGAGAAGATTAATATTTGCAGGCAAGTCAAGAAAAAAAGGAGGTGAATGCGAAAAAATTCTGAGTGATTTGTAGCACAATTGGATTCTTATTAAGAGGAGGTAGTATGCGAATCACATTTACTGCACGTCATTTCAAATCATCCGAGCGTCTCAAAGAACATGCCATAGCCCAGGTGGAAAAACTCAAGAGGTATTATGACGGCATCTTGGATATAGAAATTATACTCGACTACATCAAACAGCAGCAAGTGGCAGAAATCATTGCCAAGGTTTACGGCACGCGTCTAACTGTGGTAGAAAAAAGCGAAGATATGTATAAATCTATCGATTTAGCGGTAGATAAATTAGAGCGACAACTCAAGCGGTATAAAGGGAAATTACGCGGTTTCGAAAATCAGAGAATAGCAGAAAATTTTTAATCAATGGAGATAACAACGCCTTGGTTTCGATACTGTGGCCGAAGGCGTTTGGGAAAGAAGAAAATACCTGATAGAATCGTACCATGCCGGGTAGAAGGGAAATCCCGTTCATTACGGTTGCGGATTTGTATCAGTACAACTACCAACGCATCGGATTGAACATCATCAATAATGAGGCCAGTTTTGGTCGTAAAATTCGTGAACGCGAGATTCATCGGCCAGGACTGGCCTTGAGCGGCTTTGTCGATGTCTTTACCTATTGGCGCATTCAGATCATGGGTAACACCGAGATCAGCTACCTCAACACCCTGCCATCCGAACAACGCACGAAAAGTATTGCCACGGTACTCGGCTTCGAGATACCTTGCATTATCATCACCAATAACAACACGCCACCACAAGAGCTGGTGGAGATAGCCAATCGCAACGGCATCACTCTTTTCTCCACGCCACTGAACACCACCACGGTTATTCATGAGCTGAGCGAGTACCTCGATGACGTTTTTGCGCCTAGTACGATCGTTCATGGCTCCATGGTAGATGTATATGGTGTGGGCGTTCTGATTACCGGCGAGAGCGCTATCGGCAAGAGTGAGTTGGCCTTGGACCTGATCGAGCGTGGGCACCAGTTGGTGGCGGATGACGTAGTACACATCACACGCAGCGGTCGCAATCGATTAGAAGGTGAAGCCAGCGAGATCCTTCAGCATCACATGGAAATTCGCGGCCTGGGCATCATCGATATCCGCCGCATGTTCGGCATCCGTGCCATTCGCGGTAAAAAAGTCATTCATATTGTCATCCATCTGGAAAGATATTCCCCAGAGCGGGAATATGAGCGAATAGGCATTGACGAATCGAGCATCGAAATACTGGGCGTCAAAGTCCCTCAGGTGATCCTGCCGATCATGTCTGGCAAAAATATTACCGTTATCGTCGAAGTAGTAGCCATGAATCATAAATTGAAGGACCTGGGGGAACATCCCGCGCAGGAATTCAATGAGCGGCTAATTTCGAAAATGAAAGAAAAAATACAATAGGATTCTAACACGAGGGCGATGTTTTCTGCTCGGCATCTGGAGGATAGTACCTTTTTGCAGAACTGCCCTGGATGACAAAAATAAACAACTGCTATGAAACATGCCATTTTACTGACACACGGACCCATCGGCGAAGCTTTGATCGAGGCAGCCCGTGGGGTGATGGGGGTTGATGAAGGTTTGCACGCCCTTTCGGTGACCAACAAGTCGGCGGAAGAAATTGCATGGCGACTCAAAGCTTTGTTGGATGCCCCCGAAGAACGGCAGGAAGGAGTGATTATTCTTGCCAGTTTGAAAGGGGGCAGTTGCTGGAACGTAGCTGCAGCACTGGCACGGGATCATCAGATGATCCGCGTCATTTCGGGTCTGAATCTTTCGATGGTGTTGTCTTTTCTTAACAAACGCGATAGCCTATCGCTCGATGAGCTATCACAACAGATCGTTCAGGACGGGTTGCGCGGTATCGACCTTTGCCCTGCAAACCAGATCTGCCTGAAAAATAAATAAGGATCATACGGGATAATTATTTTTATATTCTATTCAGGAGATGATCGTTCATGCCACTGGTACAAGTACGAATCGATGATCGGTTGATCCATGGCCAGGTGGTGGTTGGCTGGCGAAATGTGTTAAAACCAGAACGCATCATGTTGTGCAGTGATGAGGTGGCCAACTCTGATTGGCAAAAAACCATCTACTTATCAGCGGTCACCAACGACATCGCTGCTTCGGTGTTGACGTTGCAGGAAACCATCCAATTTCTAAATTCCAAAAAAGCAAATGAGGAACGAATTTTACTATTGGTCGACACTCCCAAAACGGTAGTGGATTTGGTAAAAGCCGGCGTGAAAATCGATGAAGTCAATGTCGGTGGGATGCACTTTCGACCAGGTAAGAATCAAATCGCCCCGTTCATTTTCGTCGATGAAAAAGATATCGAGTATTTTCGTCAATTATTTGCGTATGGTATCAAACTGGAAGGTCGCGACGTACCGACGCGATCGCCCATCGACATCGCTACGGTTTTACGATTTAAATCGGTTTAGCCTCTATCGATTGTTTTCATCACAACACTGATGGTGTGAGAACCTCTAAAAACCTGTCATGTCGTTGAGCGCCAACGACGACAGAGCTCTTACCGTCATCATCATATTTTGCTGACAATCTCGTGCTTATGGGCTCTGTAGGAGAGCAAAACGGCGGCCGGGCATTCCTGCCCGCCATTCCATCTCGCTTACACTTTCTCTGTAGCAGCGCAAACAATGGGCTTTGGAGGCTTATTTACGCCCCCAAGAGAGACAGAACAGTAGGAGGGATGCCAATATCTAAAATTAAAACAATACCATAGCATTAATTGTAATATCGACGATTTGATCCAAAAAAACTCTGTAAGCAAAAGCACTCATTCTGACTCACCTTTCCAGTCGCTGCCAATTCACCCAGATGATCACTATCCCCATCATCACCATGAAAACGCCAAAACCGAGACGCAAATAAATCTGATTGACTTTATTGGCAAAGTAAGCACTGCACCATGCAGATAGAAACAAACAGATCGCGATGATGATCGCTGCCCGAAGATCGACATAGCCATGGCGGTAATATTCCAACACCGCTGCCAAGCCCACTGGCGGCAGAAGAATGGCCAGACTGGTGCCTGTGGCGTGATGTTGACTAAAGCCGGCCAGATAAACCAAAGCTGGCACGATAATGATGCCGCCGCCAATTCCGAACAATCCCGCCAGAATACCGGCGGCCACACCGATGAGGATCAACAACCAAACACTCGGTTCACCTGCCATAGCAACGCCTTTAATAAATTTGATTGATTTCGACGTCCGTATAATAAGCCGAGATAATTTCGTTGACGGTTTTACCCTGTTGGGCTCGAATTGCCGCCCCTATCTGGCACATGCCGACACCATGGCCCCAACCCGCACCCTTGAAGGTAAAACGCTCGGGCCATCCACCCACGAAATCACTCTTGTCTACTACAAAACAGGAACTGTAGAGAGCGGTCGGCGACAGGGCGCGACGAATATTCAGCTCCTTTTTGATGCTAAACGTCCGCTCGCTGCCAACGATTTGCAACTCCTTGATGCGACCCGATACACCGCGACTGATGGCCTTGATATCCAACAAACGACCAAATCGCTGGCCGGTCTTTTCCAAGATAATTTTCTCCAATTCCTCGCGGTTATAGCTCTGCTGCCAACGAAAATATTTTTTCGCATAGGCTGCAAACTCGGCATTGCTGGACAAGTGCAGATTACAGCAGACGTTCGGTTCCGATTCTATCCACAACCGCACCTTCGCTTCATCCCGCAGATCAAAGCCGCTCAGAGGTTTGATCGTATCGAAGCGTCCCCGCAAATAGGGGGTGCCAGAACCCTCCCAAACATCCACCGCATTTTCGCTATGCCCTCCGCATACTGCCGCATAACTGGCATTGCAGAGATCGCCTTTATAAATGAGCACCAGGCCTCGCGTCGTATATACAGCCTTTTCGGCTGCTTCGCTGTTTTTCACCAAACCCCTAAAAGCCTGACAATGAACATCGTCGCATACATCGAAATCATCCTCACGATGATTGCGGCCAAAGTGATATAAAAATACAGTCCGCGAAACGATGGCTTGTGCTTTCAATGCCTCGAGGGGAAAACTGGTTGGCATTTCGCCAGCCAGCACGCCAATCAGGTATTGCTCCATGGGCAACACATTGATCACCGTTAGTTTTCCCTCTGGTGACAGCGATATTTCCAGCTCGCCTCCATAGCTGCGCGACTCGCTGCGCTGCCAATGGAATCCTTTTCCCACCTCTACCTTTTCCAGTTTAAAAACCGCGCCGGCGAGTCGGATGCCATTATCCATGATGCGCGTTTTTTTATCTGGCGCCATCAGCGCAATTTGCCCTCTCGCTGGTACGACGATCTCGCTAATGATGCGCATCGGCAACTTTGGAAAAGCCTCCTGAGCGTGAGCTTCGGCATCCTTTTTTTGAGTAAAACTTTTGGACAACACCACGGTGTACGTGCGATGGTCAACGATCGTTCGACTACCAGCTCGGAGTTGATCGCCTCTGATCATCATTTCTACTTGTTCGCCCTTATGCCGCCATTCCGCCGCCGATTGCTCAGCTTTCTCGCGCTCCTCCGATTCATATAGCAGAATACGATAAACGGTTTTGGCCGGTTGCCAATGGTGTACAGAGACCATCCAAGGACCTTTCTGGTCTGTCGAAAAAGTTTGCTCTGGTTTTGACGCAAAAATATCAAATCGTCCATCGGCTTCGAACACGAACGAGTCGGCATCCTGAAAAATACCGACACGGACAATGGGCTCCGATCGTGGCGGTATATAGCGCAAACCCGTGCACATAACCACCAACAGCAACAGCAAACACAATGAAAAACGGCAACCGCTGATTACCATTTTTTCAAGTTTCATAGCCGAATTCCCGTAAATATGCATCGTTCTTGCGCCATTTTTCTTTTACTGCTACCCACAATTGCAGATAAACAGGTCGTCCTAAAAACTGTTCGATTTCCATCCGTGCAGCCGTGCCTACGCGTCGCAGAGCAGTGCCCTTTTTGCCGATGATAATCGCTTTCTGGCTTGGCTTTTCCACGATGATGCGGGCTTTGATCAAGTCCTTTTCCCCTGAGCGTTCCTTGAATTCGTCGATCACCACAGCAGTCGAATATGGAATCTCTTCTCCATAAAATAAAAATATTTTTTCGCGAATCAGTTCGGCAACAAAGAAACGTTCAGGATGAAGGGTGACTTCATCATCGCCATAAAGGGGGGCACCAGCGGGCAAGCGTTGCACCAGCTCTTCCAATAGCCTCTGGCAATTGTCGCCATTCAATGCAGAAACCGGAACAATAGCAGCAAAAGCGGCTAAATGGCTGTAGGCATCAATCGTGGGTAGTAATTTTAACTTTTCTATGAGATCGATTTTGTTAAGGGCCAGTACGAGTGGTTTGTTGGCCTCCTGGAGGTTTGTGATTAATCTTTTATCCTCGTCTGAAATATTTTCGTTGACATCCGCGATGAAGAGGATGATGTCGGCCTCTTCGATCGCCCGTTTGGCCGCTTGCATCATAATCTCTTGCATGCGATACTTTGGTTCGATGAGGCCAGGGGTATCCAGAAAAATGATCTGATAGTCGCGGTTTGTGAGGATGCCCATGATACGATGACGTGTGGTTTGTGGTTTGGGCGTGGTGATGGATATCTTGAATTGCAGCAAGCGATTGACGAGGGTGGATTTGCCCACATTGGGGCGACCCACTATCGCCACATAGCCAACACGAAAGGTGTTTCCAGTGTCATCGTCCATGCGATCAGAGGATAATTATAGATAAGAATCAAGAGTCTGAGATTCGTACAACCGTTGAACTAATTCCTCACCGGTTACCAGTTTGAGATTATGAAAATGGCAACCATTGCGGAGGCAACCTTCTACGATGCCGCCATGGGGCAACCGCATCTCGAACATCGGTGCCGAACAGACCGAACAAGATTGATTGGTATCGGTGAGAGAGGTGCGACAATGAGGACAGAAAAATTCCACCACCTCACCGGCAGGCACTTTGATCTCGACCACATTTTTGAAACTGCCATAGACCGGATCCAGATGGATGAGTCCTTCCTGATTTTTGTACTTGACAATTACCGTCACCGATGGATAGCCGTGGATTTTGTGCTCTTCGTCCATGAGGCTGTGCCCTTTGGGACAAGCCGCGTGCTGGATGCGAAGGGCCTTACTGGGTATTTCGATTTCTACTATTTCTTTTTTTCTCTTTGGCATAACAACCTCCTGTTTGCAAAGTGTGTCCTATCAGCCATGCGATCACCTCTGTTCCAATTTATTTCGTTCGGCGATCATTGCGGCGTCGAGTCGTTCATTACCGTTGGTAACTAATCCTCGAACCGACCGCTTTAATGCTGATTGGTATATCAATATCTGACAATAAATTAGTATGATTTCCCCACCAACACTCGTTGTGGTGATGGTTGACCACAGACAATGCACCGGCCTGGTTCCTTCTCTCCGTCGATCGGGATGATGCGGATAGTGGCCTTGGAAGTTTCCTGAAAGCGGTCTTCGCAGGAGCGACTGCCGCACCAATGCAACCAGAAAAAACCACCGGGATTTTCGATTTGTTCCTGGAACGTCGCATACTCATCCACACGGTAGGTGGCAGCATCCCGAAACCGCAAGGCGCGTTGATACAATCCGTTTTGCATCCTTTCCAGTTGCTCATGGATTTTGGCTAACAAACCCTCCTGAGGCATCGGTATCTTTTCGCCGCTATCCCGGCGTACCACAACCACCTGTCCTGCTTCGATATCCTTCGGACCCATTTCGATGCGGATGGGCACGCCGCGTTTTTCCCATTCGTTGAACTTATAGCCCGGACGATACTGATCACGGTCGTCGATTTTGAAGGAAATCTTTCCCGGCCAATCGGCCGTCAATGCTTTTGCTTGGTGAATAATTTTTTCTCTTTGTGCGTCTTCTTTCCAGATGGGCACAATGACTACTTTCAGCGGCGCCAGTCGCGGTGGTAACACCAGGCCGTTGTCGTCGCTATGGCTCATCACCAGCGCACCGATAAGACGTGTGGAAACACCCCAGCTGGTAGCATACACGTACTGCAACTGGCCATTTTCGTCTTGGAACTGTACATCGAAAGCCCTGGCAAAATTTTGCCCGAGATTGTGCGAGGTGCCACACTGCAACGACTTGCGGTCCTGCATCATCGCTTCGATGCAATAGGTGCGTACCGCGCCAGCGAATTTTTCCTTGTCCGTTTTAACACCGACAAAAACCGGAGCAGCCATGTACTCTTCGGCAAAACGGCGATACACTTCTAAAATCTTAAGAGTCTCCTCCTCCGCCTCTGCGGCCGTGGCGTGCGCCGTATGCCCCTCCTGCCACAAAAATTCGGTGGTGCGCAAGAACAGACGCGTGCGCATCTCCCAACGCACCACATTCGCCCATTGATTGATCAAGATCGGCAAGTCGCGATAAGATTGAATCCAATTTTTATAAGTAGACCAGATGATCGTCTCGGAGGTGGGCCGAACCACCATCGGTTCTTCCAATTTCTTACCACCGGCATGGGTCACCACCGCGCATTCTGGGGCAAAACCTTCCACATGTTCGGCCTCTTTCTTGAGAAAACTTTCGGGGATGAAAAGCGGAAAATAGGCATTGACATGACCGGTTTCCTTGAACATGCGATCCAATTGGCTCTGAATCATCTCCCAGATGGCATAGCCATTCGGACGAATGACCATGCATCCCTTGACGGCTGAATGTTCGGCCAGCTCCGCAGCGTCGATGACATCTTGATACCACTGCGCATAATCTTCACTTCGTTTGGTAATTCCTTTGTTCATTGTGTCCCTTTGCAGATGATGAGTTTGAATTAAAACTTGTCGCTCTCGAGTTTTATCCGCTTATTTTTATGTTGATCTTTTCAAAAAACCATTGCATCCATTAAAACTTTTATGATGATAAAATAAAAACCCAGATCGATCTGTAGGGCTTTAATTGCTGATCGTATGTTTATCATTGGGGCAGATTTCCCATTCCATTTCCGCTTTTTGGATAGCCGTTAGATAACAAAGTTGCCAATCGGCTATACCTTGTAGGCAGATCAATTGTCGCCTCTGCCTGATGTGATTAGTTTGATGTTCTATTACGTCCACCAGAGCACCTTCACGGCAGTGCAAACATTTATTGGGCTGATGCGCGAACCAGGTCGCCGATTCGCGCGCAACCAAAGCGCGACTGTTATTCCAAGTCGGCGTGCCGGAACGACTGGTGAACTCGATCTGCCATATGCGCGGAAAAAGGATGCGGCCGCGATCCACAGCAAGTCGCCCGCGTGCATCGATGGTATCGCCAGGGGCGAATTGAAAGCGCTCTTGCTGCTGCGGGGTGATGATCAAGAAGAAATAATCGTCGAACGACTCGGAACCGATATAACCTCCTTCGATGATCAATAGATAGCCGTCTAACCGAATCTGACCCCGCCGGCCAGATATCTCTTTGATAAATCGCGGCTTGATCGAATCGATGCGGCAGCTGATTTCGTGCTCTCGATGGTTTGCCTGCGCCAGCCATTCGTCGAAAGCATCCAGTTCTTCCTTAAATTGTGTGTATTCTGTTGCACTTAAACGCATTGTGGGTTGATAATGAATTCTTTCATCGCGATAATAGCTGCAGCCTTCACACAAACGTCCGATATGCTGGAAACCGCGTACGCATCGTTTACCTTTATTCATCAGCGTGCACGACCATTTGAACATCATGCAGCCCTGAGGATAACATTTTTTTGCCTGCAAAACATGATAGGCGGATACCACTTTTTCGAATTTGGCATGTCCAGCATAGTTGCAGGTGAATACATCACGGCGTTTATAGGGATTTCTCATAAAAGAAACCAAATTTAATATAAATTTAAATTTAATTTTTTTAATGATTATTTTCAAGATATTTCTTTGCTTTTTTTCAAGTATAGCACTGTATGATGGTAAAAACAAATAATGTTTTAAAAATTACATTTTTGATCCTTTCATCTATTATTAAATGCGACTTTCCTTACCAGCTGAACCTTTAGCGGGTGATAAAAATAAAACCCCGATACCTTTTGGTATCGGGGCTTTTGAGCTGCTCATTGTTACATCTGGAAGAAAAGAGCCGTCATCGTCAGTGTCTATCCCTGTTCCGATGATGCCGCCTCAAAGAGGGAAAAATAGAGAATTTTTCAATCGCTTTTAGGGTTTTCGTTGCCGGCGATTCAGGGCGGTGTTAATTTTTCCCCAACACTGATCTATTGCGGTAACTTTGGAATACGCAGCTTTTGTCCCGGATAAATGAGATTGGGATCCTTGATCACTTCACGGTTGGCCTCGAAGATGACCGGATACTTCATGGCATTGCCATAATATTTTTTCGCAATTTTGGATAAACTGTCACCCGCTTTCACTTCATAATACTCGGTCTCTTCTACGGCCGGCGGCGCGGTCAAATAAACATCATTGACCTTTTCCACCCCCTTGACGTTACCGGCCAGTAACACCGCTTTTTCCTTGGCAGCCTGAGATTCGCACTGGCCGAATAATTCCACTACTCCATCTTTGTAAGTCACTTTGAGGTTTTGTATCTGCCCCGGCAATTCGGCGGTGATGAGCTCGGCAATAGAGGTGGCCTCATCCTTGCCTTTTCCAAAAATGCTGGCACCAACGTTTTTTAAAAAACTGATTACGCTCATGTCGGATTCTCCTAATTATGATCATTAGCCAAAAATTAAGTACTTGTGCATCCTTTTCATTAATTTAATGATTTTTTTACCTAATGCAAGGAAAAAACGCTTGTATCCAGTGCTATCTTATGAGTAAAACGATAGACATTTCTCACCTATAGGACAATTCATGTTACACTTTTTAAAAAAGTATCTTCGTTTTCGCGGAGGATGTTATTCACAAAAATATCGAGAAAACGCACTTGTATTATTCCAAGTCAAATTGTAAATTAGCTGGCAAAACTTTTGTGCCAAATCGGAATGAAAAAAATTTTACAATTTACTTTTGTTTGTTCGAAGGGAGTAGGAAGCATGGATAGTTTGCCGAAGTGGTTGCGGGTTGGTGTTGGTCAGCAGCGGCCAGCATCGATTGGCTTCGGAAGTATGGATGGTTTGCTGAAGCGGGTGCGGGGGTGTTTATTGTTGTTGTTTCTTCTCACTAGTTTCAAGGTCGACGCTATGCAGAGCAATGTAATCATCGATGGTATTACCGATTATCGCGTCTATCAGCGCGACGATCGCGGTGAAGCGAATATGGCCTTTCGTATCACCGCCAGTTTTGCGACGGAAATGATAATCAAGGTTCGCTTGCTGGACGGTGGCAATGGTCGTATTCTCCGCGATTGGCAGGAAGTGGGGCGCCTGAAGAGCGGCTATCTCAACGGAGCATTATCACAGGTGCCTGTCGGCGGGCCATACACCATCCAGTTCCAAATCCTCGAGCCAAGGGGCAAAGTGGTGATGCATCAGCAATATGAGCAGATGCTTGTAGGCGATTTGTGGATTCTGGCCGGACAATCCAACATGGAAGGCTTGGGTGAGCTGGTTGATGCGGAAGAACCGAGCATTCTGGTGCATACTTATGGGATGGATGAGCAATGGAACATTGCTGTGGAGCCGTTGCATTGGCTGCTGGATTCCATCGATCCGGTGCATCATCGCGGATTGAGCGGGGCGGAACTCGAGCGCCAACGCCTCATGGTTAAAGCCATGCGTACCACAGGCGCTGGTTTGGGATTGCCGTTCGCCAAAACCTTGGTCAAGGCCACTGGCACCCCCATCGGCTTGATCCCTTGTGCGCATGGCGGCACCTCCATGGAGCAATGGAATCCGGAAAAGAAAGAACTGGGCGGGGCATCGCTCTATGGCTCCATGTATCGACGATTTTTGGCCGCTGGGGGTAAGGTCAGGGGCGTGCTCTGGTATCAGGGAGAAGCGGAGTGTAATAGTCAGGCTGCCCCACTCTACACCGAGCGCATGCGCAAATTTGTCTCAGCCCTGCGTAGAGATTTCAACGACCCCAACTTACCGTTTTTTCTGGTGCAATTGGGTCGTTATATCACCGATAGCGAGAACCCCAGCTGGAGCGATATCCGCGAGAAACAGAGAAGATTGCCAGAGTTGATCCCCTCGGTAAGAGTCGTGGCGGCCATCGACCTTCCCATGGACGATGCCATTCACGTGGGCACCGAAGGCCACAAGAGGCTCGGTCGACGACTGGCGCAATTGGTGCTGCGCGATCTTTTCGGTCGCAAAGAGATCCTCGCAGGGCCGAGTCTGGTGAATGTGACCATGCGGCCCGGTCTTTTTCCCATTTATCGCCTGTCCTTCGATCAGGTCAACGGGCGATTGCAGGCAGCGGGAAGGGTGAGCGGTTTTTCCTTGCGCGATCGGGATGGCCGCGAATTGCCGTTGATCTTCAAGTCAATTATCACCGCCGATGGTCAGGCCATCGATATCTACCTGCGCCAGTCCCCACCGGCCGATGCGGTGTTGTATTATGGCTATGGGGTCGATCCTTATTGCAATGTGACTGATCAACTGGATATGGCAATGCCGGCGTTTGGACCGGTTTATATCGATCAGGCCGGCTACGACGCTTTTATGCTTCGCGCCAAAGAGAACCCCCGCGATGCCGGACTCATCGGCCTCTTGCCGCAGGCTATTTCGATTCTACACCGTAAACCAGAATATCAATCTGAATTGCTGGCACAGGTACAAACGTTGCTCAAAAATTTCACCGCCAATGATCGCATCAAGATTTATCCCTATCTGTTTGCCCTGGGAGATTTTCAATATTGGCAGGAGTGGCTGAACGCTGTGCGTCGCGCCGATCTCAACGGTCGAAAACAAATGGCGAGCGCCTGGGTGCGCGCGGCCGATTTTCCCGTACTGCCCTGTCCGTTCGTGAAAAACTATCTCATCGTCGGACCTTTTGATAATACCGAGGACAAAGGTTTCGATCGTGTCTATTCACCAGAAAAGCAGACTGCTTTGGATGCAGTTTTTACCGATGCCATCGGCGGCCAAGCGGTTTACAAACCCGCCCAAAGTGCTGCCAATGGTTTCCTCGATTTTCTCCCCCAGTTCGATCGTCAGGAGAACGTTGTCGCCTATGCGTTGGTGAGGGTGTTGGCAGCTGATGATGTGGAGATTCCGATTTTGCTTGGGAGCGACGATGCGGCGGCTGTTTGGGTGAACGGCGAAGAAATCTATCGCGAGCATATCCACCGCGGTGCGCAACCAGCACAAAACTTGATGCTTGCCTCCTTTAAAAAAGGCGAGAATCGGCTGTTGGTCAAAGTCGATCAGGGCGGCGGCGATTGGGGGTTGTTTCTGCAGTTGGTTGATAAAGATCGAAAACTAAAAGTACTTTAATCAAAACTTGGGTAATACCGATGGAATTTAAAAAAATCATCGTCCTGGAAAATCAAGTAGAAGCGCATCTGATGGAAGAAGCGCTTAAACAGCACGGCATCCCGCATTTTATTCGTTCTTATCATGACCTCGCTTATGATGGATTGTTCCAGACGCAAAAGGGGTGGGGATATATAGCGGCTCGAGAACAGGATGCTGAGGAAATCAGAAAGATCTATCAGGAATTGAAAAAGTAAATCTTTGGAATTTACATTTTGGTAATCGGTGCATGGCCGTTGTATTGGTATGTTTCTTTACAACATGGTTTTTGGAAAAGCTGGTTTATCAATAAAACTTTGCCATACTAAAGGTTAAACATGAAGGACAATAACACCGGTCTTTGTCTTTAGCGGTGTATTGTAAAATAAATTTTGCATTTTGACATATTACCATGCGACTCTGAATCTTTTAGCGAGCGGTATGATATTATGACGATGCCATGGTTCTCTTGGCATGTGCTTAAAACATGCAGATCTTGGGTCACTTTTTCAACGCCGCCTTGGTCAAGATATGGTCAGGGATAGGTTGATCGAAGGCTATGCTCTCGATGATGAATTCGGTGCCCTGGCCGGTCTTGAGCATGTCTTTGAATACCATGCGCATGGGAAACCAGCGATTGTCAATTTTGCGAACATCGAATAGTTCCAATTTCTTCAATAGCTTTCCGCTGCGGGCGTATAGTTCCTGCTTTAAAGGGATGAGCCGTTCTTGGTCGACCCATATTTTCCGCTTTTCATACGCCATCTGGGTGGTTTTGGCTTGTAACGACAGCACCCAGCAGGCTCTGTCGCCGATCTGCTCACTGCCGTCCATTTTGGCGTGATAGTGCTCAACAAGGCGCGGATCTTGCATCATGTCCTCATAGGAGAGATCGGAGCCCATCACCGACTGCCGCAACAAGTGGCCAGATATCTGGATGGTGCGATCGGTGTAGGGCGAATACATCCACAGTTGATCGCCCAATTTCAGCATTTTGGTGCCTTTTTCGCGAGCTGGTGCCAGGTATTCGGTGAAGGCTTTTTCCATACCTTGAACCCATGATTTGGCTTCCACGGTTCGGCTTTCGCGCCGGCCATGGATGATCATCTTGCTCACGAGAATGCGATTCTGCGATGATAGGTTGGCATCGATTTTACGCAATATCTCCTCCGCGGGCAGAGGTGCCTGTGTGTACCCTAACGTGGTGAAAATGAATAGCCACATGCATATCGGGCGCATTTTTTTTCCTCCTAACCGTCAACTTTTTGCTGCTTCCGAAACAAGATCAATCCAATGTATGTTGTTTAGCCTTTAGGCTGTTGTCCGTTGTTCAGGCTTTAGTGAATTATGTGAAGACATTTAAAAACGTGTCATGTCGAGGAGCGCCAGCGACGAGACATCTTAAATTACTATCTTAATTATTAGCCTGTCGTCTGTTGTTCAGGCTTTAGCCTGTTGTCTGTTGTTCAGGCTTTAGCCTGTTGTACGTTGTTCAGGCTTTAGCCTGCTTTTCCGGAAAACAGCCATTCTTGTCCGCCGAATGTGGCGGGTAAGAAAACCCGCCTTCCGTTCGTATGTTGTTCAGGCTGAATAAATAATAGCCCAATCCCATAAAAATGTGTTCATCTCTACAGGCACTCCTGAGCCGTGAACCATTCATCCCTATCGATGAAAATGGTGTTTGATCCTCTGTTGATATAGTCCATGCAGCAGCAGTAGATTGTCAAATTATAATCGAAATTGACGATAACAGATGACTTTATCCTTCCAATTCTTTGAATAATTGTGCGGTATTTCGGCGATAAACGCCAATACCGGCTAACATAGCGCCGAGAACGGTTGCAAACAACCCAGGGATAAATCCCAGATAAAAGGATGTCGCTGTGACTTGAGTGCGAATGACGGAATTTAACATCAAACCGCTGTTCGCGAACATCGAGCTAAAATCAATGCCATGCTGTTGGATATAATAGATCAACGCCACGCCGATGGCCGTGCCGAGCACCGAGCCGATCCATCCGATCACGACCGCCTCGGCGATCAGCGTTCGATAAATATGCCCTTTTGGCTCGCCGATGGCCAGGCGAACACCAAACTCACCATAACGCCTCAACCCACCGAGTAAACCAGCGTTCCAAAGGACAATGGACATGGCAGCAATAAAGACCATCACCAGGATGCCAGCAAAACTCTCCGCCAAGTCGATGTACTCGCCAAGCCCCTTATGTTGACGCAGGGTAAGCATCGTGGGTGCAAACTCGTCGCTTGATGCCGAATAGAGCTGGTTGAAAGTCGTGGCGATGGCAACGGCGCGCTGATCGTTGTAGAGGTCGTCCTTGAAAAATCCTAAAATTTCGCCTGCGGCATCATTCATGTCGAGCAGCATCTGGGCATCGGCAATGTCCATGATCAAAGCCGATTTATCCATCGGCGGCACCCCGAACCGCAAGGTGCCTGCGATGGTATAATTTTCCAGGGTGAGGGATCCGTTCATGGTAGAGCCGATCACTGTGGCTCGATCGCCTGTCTGGATGCCCAATCTATTGGCAAATTCGTCGCTGATGAGGATTTCACCGGGTCGCGATGGTATGCGTCCGCGCACAATGGCTTTTTCGATGCGAAGGCGTTTTCTCTCGGAGCTGTGATCGGACAAGATGTCCAACGCCAGGCCGATGGCAGGCCCTTGGGCACGCGTTTCGCCTGTGGCATCGGGCACATCCAGCAAACCGGGAAAATGGATACGAGCTACCCAATCCATATCCGGGAATCGCTGTCGCAACTCTTCGATCATTGCCTTCACATCTGTCAGTGCCAGATCATTGGGCATCTGATCTTCAACCTCGGCATAGGCCTTGGTCAGGATGCGGACATGGCCGGTGGAAAAATGGGCGTTGGAGCGAATGAGGTCTCCCATCAGACTGCCGATCCATGCGTGCAAAAACACCGTCAACATCACACCGAGACTGACGACGATGACCGGGAAGAGAAAGCGCGAGCGGTCGCGAAACAATCCTTTGATTAAAAAGCGAATCATGATACCTTCCCTCTGATGGCTTCGGTAGGATTCATTCTAGCAATCTCTCGTGTCGGCAAAAAACTGACGATGGTCACGGCGACGAGAACTAAAAGAATGGTGCTGAGGATCAACGACAATGGATAAACTGGAAAGATGGTTTCGGCAATAGCCATGCCCATGTCGTCCACCATCTCTGGCATTTTCATGCCCTTTTTGGCAAACCAATAGAGCAGCGGGATGCCATAGAGGGCAGCCACGGCGGTTGCTAACAACGCATGGATGGCGCCTTCGAGGGTGAAGAGGCGGATAACCTGGCCGCGCGTCATACCCAGCGCCATCAAGGTGCCGATTTCACGTCGCCGCCGGAAGATGGAAAGCACCTGGGTGTCGAATATCGCCAACATTGCCAGTAACAGCAGGATGAAGAAAATGACATAACCGGCAACGGATTTCATGGCGACGACGTCGGTAATCGGTTTCAGCAACGTCTCTTGATCCTCTAAGATCCAGCCACTATAAGAGACTGTCGGCCGGAAATCTCGGTGCGCAACCAGAAGAGAGACTTGTTCCGGCATTTGTGCCATTTGCTGTAATCGTTCCAAAGGCAACCATAACTGCCCCAAATCTACGGTGGCGACGTTACAGCGAAAAATGGCGACGATCTTGACCTCTTGGGCATCAAAGGCGCCGGAGGCGTTACGCCAGCGCACGGTAAATATATCGCCCACGGACAAGCCATTGTTGCGCGCCATGCGCGAACCGATAACGACGGGGATTTCGCTATCTTCGGCCGCCAAAGCCGACGATGGAATGGCAATGATCTTTTGCTGAGGATCGATGCCTTTTAGTAGGACGCTTTGCATTCGACCTTGGGGGTACATACTCGCCGGTAGAACGAGTATGGGCGTTAGTAATCCCTCTTCGATGCTGCCTTTCATCTCTGGCAAAAGCGGCGCATGGCCTTCTTCGAGAGAAAGGGGGTCATAAGGATCATAGTTTTGCTGCCAATATTGTCCACCGCCGATCTCCCATTCGATGGTGTCGCGCCGTGCTTCCTCATTCCATCCCTCCAAGATGCCTTTATGCCAGATGATGACCACATAGGCGAACGATAGGACGATGACGTTCAACCAGGTGCGCAACCCGGCGCCGATGAGGTTACGATAGGCCAGTTTTAGAGTTATCATATCAATTATTCTCTCGATTTTTTATCAAAACTAACATCTAAAAATATATACTATCATCATTGGCTTATCTCTGAAAATGCTCATCCTTCACCACCTGTCCATCGTTCAACGTGATCTTGCGCCTGAGGTATTGGATGACCTTCTCATCGTGCGTCGCAAACAGAAACGTGGTGCCCAGTTCGCGATTGAGCCTCTCCATGGTCTGGAGGATGTGGTGTGAATTATTGGCGTCGAGATTAGCGGTGGGTTCGTCTGCCAGAACCAGCACCGGCCGTTTGACCATGGCTCGGGCGATGGCCACGCGCTGACACTCGCCGCCCGAGAGCTGCGCCGGTCGCGAATGCATCTTGTCGCTTAACCCAACCCATTCGATGGCCTCTATCACTGCTTTCTTACGTTCCGCCGGCGGCATATCCAACAACAGCAGCGGGAACTCGACATTTTCATAAACGCTGTAAACCGGAAAAAGATTGAACGTCTGAAAGATGAATCCCAAATGTCGGTTGCGCAGTTGTGCTGCCTCCTTGTGGGATAATGCACCTACCGATCTCCCCATAACCATGACCTCCCCTTCGGACGGCACATCCAAAGAGCCTATGATGTTGAGCAGCGTGGTCTTGCCAGAACCGCTGGGGCCGACAAGTCCGGTGAATTCCCCCTTTTTCAACGATAGGCTGATGCCATTGAGCGCCGTGAATGATCCGCTGCCCATAGGGAACCGTTTCACCAAATTTTCGATTCTGACTATTTCGCTATTTTCCATAATAAACCTTTTTTGAATAAATTGAGTTCAATACCTTCTCTTTGCATCTATCGTTCCGAATCACCCGCTGGCAAGCCGAACGTAGCGAGGCAAAGTCAGTCGGGTATATGCGGCTGTTAGCCCGCTGCTCCGGCGGGCATTATGCATCATTAGCGCGTATGGTCTGCCAGCTCCCACCATAGGAAAGTGCCACCCATTCCAATGATGCCGGTCAGAAGTACAATAGCATAGCTGATTGGGCTAAGATTTTCGCCCTGGACGTACAGAGCGGGTACGGCCCAGGGAAAGTACTCTCCCCATCCAGCGGCGTTGATAAACTGCGCCACTACCATCGCAAGGATCATGGCACCAATCGGCGGTAGATAACCGTGCCCTGCGCTTGCCGCGAAAGCAATCGGCGTTGTCAGCGCCACCTCCAAACAAACGGCAACGAGTATAGTGACGCCGCTTTGCCAAAAGACTTTCAGCGCTACTGGCGACAGACCGAGCGCTCCACCAACGCAGAGAGTAATGAGACCCGTTACTGCGGTCAACGCGGCTGACCACACCGCGATCACAACGAACTTGCTCAGCACAATCGCGGAGCGTGAGGTGGGCAACGCGAGCAAGTCTTTCATCGTCCGATCGGAGTACTCGCGACCAAAAACCCAGCTCGCTATGAGACTAAAAAGAACAATGCCGCCTGCTCCCACACCCAAGGTGAGGAATCGCAGGTAGGTGGGCCAATCGGCGGCGCCCATGGTAAGTTGCGCCTTCATGCTTATCAGCCCAAGCCGGCGCGCCATGTCGGGGTCTTTTAAGACGATCATAAAAAAACCACCTCCCACTGGAATCATCGCAAATCCAAGCGCGGTGAACAAAGGCATTTTGGATCGGCGCGCTTTGAGAAACTCAACCCAGATTGCTTGAGCAAGGTTATTCATTCTGAGTTCCCTCCATCCATGCCGACGAGTCGTAGAAAATACTGCTCCAAGTCCTCTTCTTCAACATTGAGCATGGTCGGCGGGTGACCCGCATGGACAAGCCGAGTCGCGATATCATCGGGCCGCTCGATGGCGGCATGATCCTTGATCTTGATGGCGCTGTCGGATGTGATCTCGGCCGAGAATCCTGCACTCAGAAGCATCGAGCAAGCCGCCTGACAATCTCGCGTGCGTACCAACAACCATCGACGCTTATTGCGTTCGAGCTCAGCCGCGTCAAGTTCTTGAAGTAAGCGTCCTTGGTGGATGATGCCGATTCGTTGGGCAAGCCGCGACACTTCAGCCAGGATATGACTCGACATGAAGATCGTGACGCCTTGATCACGTGCCGATTCGATGAGAAGGTTGCGGACTTCGACAATGCCTGCGGGATCCAACCCGAGTGTTGGCTCGTCAAGAATAAGAAGTTCAGGATTATGCAGAAGTGCTTTGGCAAGTCCCAGCCGTTGCGCATTGCCATGTGATAGTGTGCCGGCTCGCTGATCCGCATAAGCGCTCAGGCCCAGCCGTTCCATGATGCTAACAACGGCTTGCGGCTTGATGCCAGGCCGAAGACGGCGCATTGCTTCCAGATTCTCGTGTACCGTCAGTTCTGGGTATGCGTCCGCCGTCTCAACCAGGTAGCCAACCGAAGCCCAGGGTTTCTTGCCTCCCACGCGAATATCTGTCCCCAGAACACGAACTCTGCCAGAGGTCGGCTTGACCATCCCTAGCAGCAGGCGGATGGTCGTAGTCTTGCCCGCGCCATTAAGACCCAGAAGCGCATAGATTGTGCCTTTGGCAACCCGCAGAGACAAACCGTCAACGGCTGTAACATTGCCATAGCATTTCACCAAGCCGTCAGTTTCGAATACTGTGCCCATTCTACTCCTGAATAGTAGTGGCTAATCCATCAACACCCGCTGTATTTGCGGGCTAACATTGTGATACCATAAATATATATTGACGGATTCTATGAAGTATTGCCCTAAGCCCAATCTAATTTACCTATTAAGTGGGGTTTGTGAATCCGACTGGCAAGCCAACACAGAATCCGAGATATCCAATATTCTCCCGACACAATCTTTTACCCTCCATTTCATCAGAGAACTCGGTTGCAAGGTAACGCACCATAAATCCGTTAGATGCAAAGCCGGATTTATTCAACTCATTTCTTGGAACAATCAAAATGTAAACTGATCATCACCTGTATTCCTTTCCCGCTCAAGACCTGTGACATCCGTGGATTCAGAGAAAGCGTATATTGCCGTGGATTCCAAAAGGCCATCATATTGAGCTGCCAACGATCGTAGCTTCGCCGCCAGTTAGCAAAACGATAGCACTCTTGATGTTTCCAGTCATAGAAAATGATGACGTTGATCAGATCGAGAATGCCAAGGGGATAATTAGCAGAGGCAGCGGAAAACGTACGGAGTTCCTCTGACGACAAGGCCTTTGTTCCACTGCTCCACAGCAGATATTCATGGGTCAGATGTAGCCCGTTGCCCACCGCAAACGTGTAATCGATGCCGAGGGTAATCATTTGCTGGTATAAAGCGAGCGCATGTTGATGCTGTTGATGTAAAATCACTCCCTCGAACCAGCAGCCTACACCGATATCCCATTTGCCATCCAATGCATAACGATTTTCTCTGGCCGAAGCATCGCCGAGGCGAAGATCATTCAAATATCCCTTTTGCCTATCCATGATGCGTCGGTGATAGGTGACGCCGATCTCACCTGATGCCACCGGCCATTGCAGTCGAGCGCCAAACTCCGGCTTGTGCGCCTCGCTGGCGTTGATTTCCCATCCTTTGGGTTGATCATTGCCATACAAGCCCCACAACCATATATTGGCGTTATTGAGGAAATAATACCGCAGTAACAGCCCATAAACACCGTCGGTGAGTTGCAGGGGATCGCGCGGATCGATACGGTCGAACCACATCAGCGGCCGCAACATCATGGCGGAGCCAAAATCGATTTTTTGCAATCCGGCGCGCCATTCCATCTGCGCGCTGGAGAGTCGCGCCCAACAACGATAGAGCCTCAGTTCACCATCGCGATGGCTGCGATCCCATCCGGCGAAGGTATGGAATCCATACGCGTGTGCCGAGACCTCGGCGCTCAGTTGCCAGGTCGCCGATACCGCTTTTTGTCCATAGAACGCGGGAATAAAGCGCACCCCTATTTGCGATTGTTCGACGACCTCGGCATGATATTGCGCCCAGGATACTACCTGACCATGAAACTCGAATGCTCCAGCAGCAGTGTTTTCTGGTGATAGAATGGTGATGATCAGGGCGATCGACGAGAGAATCCCTCGCCCCCAATGCAAGCCACGAACCACCACCGAATCGAACCATAGCAGAAGAAAAAAACCATTCATTTTAAAATTAGTTTTCATTTCCGCCGAGAATCTCTGAAAAATGAGTGATCTGTCAAAAAAGTTTACATTTTCCTACGCGTCGCTTCGGGTTCCACTACTACTGCGGTACCATAGCAGAGCACCTCGGTCACGCCTTGCATGATCTCGGTGGCATCATAGCGCACGCCGATTACCGCATTGGCGCCGCGCTCTTGGGCGTGCTGTACCATCATCTCAAAGGCTTCTTCGCGGGTTTGCTCGCACAATTCCGAAAATAGCGTGATGTTACCACCGAAAAGTGTCTGCAGCGAAGCTCCAATGGTGCCAAAAATGGACCGCGAACGCACGATGATGCCACGTACCACCCCCAAAGACTTGACAATGCGATAGCCATCGATGGTGAAAGCAGTCGTCGTCATGCCATAAATAGCCGGAGGTTGCATGGCTTGCTTTTTCTCCACTTCCGACAATTTTGGAAAACATTCACGGCAGATGGTTTTGGTTTTGAAATAATATTGCGATGGATATTCTTTGCCGCAACGTTCGCATTTCATAAAATCTCCTTTATATTTTTCTATGCTTGGGAAGGTGCATAAATACTTTTAAAATCGTGAAATCTGAGTGCTGAAAAACTTAACCCGGCTTAAAGATCGCGTTTATCCCAGAATTTTTCAAAAAGCATTTTCCAATAGTCTTGCTTATCGTAGGCTATTGCAACGCCATTGATAAAAAGTCCTAATCATGTTTCGTCTCTCTTAAATGTCACCCAGAACTTTGTTCACTCATTCCCCATTGAAAAAAGCCAATATTGCCCGCATGACGGCATCGCGATCGCTTTGCGACAGAATAGTCTCGAAAGGAAAGCCAAAAGCGACGATCGCACCCTCTTTTTTATAGGCCGTGGCAGCACAGAACTGATTTTCTTGATAGCGCAAAATAGCCTTGGCGCCATTAGCCGGATCGATGGCATCGGGCGATTCGACACTGTAGATGTATTTATTCGGTTGAGTATTAAACTTGAATGAAACGCCGCGCGGTAAAAAGCCAGTGCCAGTAGCGAATACAGCGCCGTCGCTACAGGCATGATCGCACGTCCAATGGAATCGCAGCGTCTTATTGGCAAACTGGATGTCGGGATGCTCTTTTTTCTTTCCTGCACAGAGATCGCTGCCGATATAAGCGCCCGAGATGAATAGTCCGCCCTTTGCCTCAAGAAAACGCGCCAGTTGTTTCTGCAGCGCGGGAGGGAGTGCTTTAAACGATAGCCCCCAGAGCGAATCAGCAGCGGCCGTTGGCCAGCGGGTTTGCTTTTCCTCCCCTAAAATGACATCCAGATAGCGGTATTGAGTCACATCCACTTCACCGTCCATCACCGCTTCATCGCTGCAGGAGACGAATGAATAGCCGGCATTGGCGATGGATACGCCATGGGCGTAGGGATAATCGAATGTATTGCCGGCAATGAGGTGCGTTTCGTATTGACTTTGGCTGGCGCCATGACCGGGCGCATCGTTGCTGCGGTAAGGCGAGGTCGGTGAAAAATCGATTTGCCTGCCCGTATAGTTGATGATATAGCGATCCGGCACCCCTTGATCGATGAAATCGGCAAAGCCGGAAAAATGGTCACCATCGATCCATGCAGGCGCGCAAATACGATCAAAGGCGTTGACGATCAGCACCACGCGGGGATTGCCGGCTTGATAGCAAACGGAGAGAATCTCCGAAGGGAAGCTTTCTCCCCCTTGGTTAACCGCCGTGACTCTAAAGCTGTAAATGACGCCTGGCTGAAGGTCGCGAAGCGTAATTTGCAGCGTGTCGATCAACTGGCCGTTGTCAAAGCCGCCATCTTCAATGCGGGTGTAGACGATATAATGGCTGGGCTGAGCGGTCGGCTCCAGCGGATCGAGGCGCGGTCGCCATTTCAGCGTCACTGTGAAAGGAGCCGTGAACTGCGCCTGAAAATGATCGACGGGCAACGGTTGTACCACATAGTCGCAACGATTTTGAAAGGCGATGTATTTCAGGATGCCCTTGTAGAGGGAGCGCGCCACATCGAAACGGAACCGAGGATCCAAAGCAAACTTCATGTCGAGAAAATTTTGATGCGAAAGCAATTCCAACAACATCGAAGGCACATTGGGGCGCACCGCCTCGCTGTAGAGCGCATCCATCACCGCACGGCGATTCCATTTGGGGTCGTATTTTCGTCGCAAATCCTCGACGATTTGCGTCTGTAATACATCGGCAAGGTCGCGATTGGCCAGGCGGGAAACGCTGTCGGGAAAGACGAACAGGCTATCGGCGCTCTGCGAACTATAGATGGCCAGCGTTCCGATGGTGGTATCGTTGCGACTGATGCCGGCATCGGTATGAAAAGCCAGCGATAGATCGAACGGTATGCCCAGCCCTTTGATCTGCCGATTCTTTTTCGGGCCAAAGGGTGCGCCGTAAAGATAATTCATATATTCGCTGCGGCTGACGTAATCGTCCTTGTAATCATCTTTGTTTTCATTGAGGTTATAGATGAGTGTGTCGGGCATGCCGGCGTACTGCAGATAATACTTGCTGCCTTCGGCAAATCGCGGCCGCCCACTGACGCCGCCGTTGCGCAGCACATCTCCCATGCCACCGCCAAACCGCACCGCATCGGTGGATATGATTTGGTCTACCTGGCGGCTCTGGTTGGTGAGCACCACCTGACTCGTCTCTGCAGCAAGACCCTGGTAGAAGCGAAACGTGCCCAGATAAATCCACGTGCCACCGCCGATTTGCTGATTGACCACAAATTCGCTCTGACCGCCGGCATGAAAGACGGTATAGTGCGCTTCATCGCTGCTATTGGGATAGGAGGCGTAAGAGATGTATACGGCATAGTCGCCGGTCTCAGGGATATAGGGAATATAAGCAGCGATCGCCGAGGCCATGGTATCGGTTTTCACCACCCGATGGTTCCCCAGGGTAAAGGGATTGACGTTGACGTCATACGGCGCCTTTCCTGCCGCAAAACCACGACCCCCATTGCGCCAACTGAAGGCTTCGTCGTAATAACTTTCACGATATAACGAATAGCCCTTGGCGGTTGTATCTGTTTTGCTTTTTACCTCATAGAGGATGTTACCCAGCAATCGCCTCTCCCGGATGGCATTGGGCATGTCTTCGTCCACAATCACTTCATGAGTCTGGATATCCCGTTCGCGCGGCATGAAAACAATGGCTCCCGCATTTTCCAGCATCGGCAAGAGATAGGGGACCACGAAGGAATAGGGCAGGAGGTCCTCTACGGTCTGGAACATGCGCGGTCGCTGCCATTCCCAGCGATCGACGGTATGATTGTAATACCATCCATGGCTTGGCCGCACATCGATGACGCGGTGCAGGAGGCCTTTTTGTGGCTGAAATGGCCGGCTGAGTCGTTGCACCAGCGGTGAAGGCCGACGCAGCGGCAGACGTGGCATGCGGTTATAATCGAATTGGCTGCTGTCGCCGCGAAACATATTGGGCACCAACTGATGCAACGGTTGCCCAACGGTATACATTTGCACCTGCCAATTCTTATATTTGCCGCCCAATTCTTTATGCAAGGCCTGGTAGAGCGCTGCAACATGCTCAGGTCGATAGGCTGGATATGAGAATGGCCGATTGAAGTAAATATCCAACGTTCGGCTTTGCTTATCCATCTTGAGGCTGTCGATGCGAACCGCAGGGGAGAGGACGACCGGTTTTTTCTCGTGGATGATATTGGTCAAAAACCGCTCCACTTTTTTATGGATGGGCACAAGGGCTTTGTCCATTTTGCTATAGTCATATCTGGGCTTTTCCTTGACCATCTTTGGGGCGCAGGAGAGAACGGTCAACAACGCGATGACCGAAAACCAAATGTATTTCCTGTTCGAACGCATAGGACTCCTTTGAATGAGATTTTGAGAGTGGAATCGATATTCACAGGCACGATTCTGTCTGATAAATGACTTTAATCGATTGACATCATTATCGAGAATATATTAAAAAATGGCCAATAATAAAAGAAAAAAGGATTCATTGTAAAATGAACACCTTTTAAACGGGTCGTTCGAATAGAACAGATGAAAAGAAATAGGAGGATAGATAGGTATATTTGAAAATTCTAAAAAGAGGGAACATATACGTTCATGCTTTGATTGTACCGGTAGATACTATGAGCAATATGATGCTTTCAGGTTTATTGCAAACGCCAAAACATATTTTTGCCTAATTGAATATAGTCGATCTTAGTAGATAACGACCAAGATATTTTAACCATATTACCTTATCTATTATCGACCTATAAAGCCCATCGGATCGCCTGGATCACCTCGTCATCTTCCGGTTTGGTGCGGCTGCCAAAGCGGGCGACGATATTGCCATTGCGGTCGATTAAGAACTTGTTGAAATTCCAGCTAATGTCGCCGGCGAACTGCGGATTGGTCTCTTTACTGGTCAAATACTTGTACAAGGGATGCTGATCTTTGCCCTTGACCGAAATCTTGGCGAACATCGGAAAGGTCACGCCATAAGTGAGCGTGCAAAAATTCTTTATTTCTTCGTTGCTGCCGGGTTCCTGACCGAGAAAATTGTTGGCCGGAAATCCTAGAATCACAAAGCCGCTGTCCTGATACGTTTGATAGAGTCTTTCCAGACCCGCATATTGAGGCGTAAACCCGCACTTGCTGGCCACATTGACGATCATGATGACTTTGCCGCGGAATTGCTCCAATTTGACGGGATTGCCGTCGATGTCGTTCATGATAAAATCATAGATGCTCATCACTTTTTGTTCCTTTTGGTTTTGTTGATCGGCTGCGAAAGCCAATACCGCTAATGGTAGGATGATGATGGCAATAAGATAAATCTGAGTAAAAAGCCTTTTCATTTTGTTTTCCTTTCATGTTTGAATATATATTCTGCCATTTCATCCTTTAAAACAATTTTTTCATCTATTTTATTCAACATGATGTCGATTTTTCTGGTGATAATAAAACTTTCATTAGTTGATAGCAGCGATATTTCCATTCGACAATAAACGATAATATCCTCTAATCATAGAATGATAAGCATCCAAGCTATTGTAAATGTGGGAAGTTCTCTCAAAGCGTGTCATGTCGAGGAGCGCCCGCGACGAGACATCTTGCTTTCCCAAGACTTGTATTCATTAATAAGGTGTGGTGCATACTCACACCATCAGCCTGATCAAATAAAACAGACTCCCCACCATCACCAGTCCTGCGGTGGCAATGGCTACATCCAGTCTTGTCTTATGTTGCAGGTGAGGTCGCGCGCGCAGAGCCCGACGAATGGTGATGGGGCACAAGACCAGCACATTCAACACCATGGGGATCACTTTGAACCAGGATAATTCCAGCCAGGCTTGCGTGTCGCTGAGAGCGACGAAAACCGCGTGAACATGTTGCCATCCATGGAGGTGGAGATTGGCTCGATAGGCATTCATGCCGATATCCAAGCCGCGCATGAGGAAGAGCAGAACGGTCCCCAAGAGCGCCAACCACGCGCCGATGCGCGCCGAAAAAGCCCACAGTTCAGGCTTGGACCTGCTGTCTCTGGGATTCAAGCGACTGTGCAGGGTGCCATAGACCGCATAAATAATAAAGCCGATGTTGAGCCAACTGGCAAAACGCAGCCAGGAAGTGGGAGGGAGGTAATAGATTAGATACAGGCATGAGATTACTCCCAATACCGGGAAGATGTAGTGATGGCTGATGGCGAAAATCACTGCAGCCACAACCAACGTGATGATTTTGCTTTTTTCAGATAAAGGCATGAAATAGAGAAAAACGGCCAATAGGGTATAGAGCGTGATGGTCCACTTCCACCCCCCAGGCACACGAAACGGCCGCGGCCGGTGCGGCTCTCTCTTGCGTAACACGATGATGCCGATGCTCACCAGCATAAATGCGAACAGGGTGCCGATGTTGGTCAGGTCCACCATCTCGTCGATGCTGGCAAAGGCGGCGAACGACGCCACGAACACGCCGGTAAGGATGGTAGCGATCCACGGTGTGCGAAAACGTGGATGCACCCGATGGAACAGCGGCGGCAACAATCCATCGCGCGACATGGAGAAAAAGATGCGCGGCTGACCCAATTGGAAAATGAACAGCACCGCTGTGTGGGCGATCACCGAGCCGAAAGCGACGATGCCGACCGCCCACCCCAGACCGGGACTGGCGTGCTCCAATGCCATGGTCAATGGTTCCGCCTGTTCGGTGGCCAATTTGGCCTTCAAGTCGGGATAGGAAATGAGGCCGGTGAAAATGGCCGATACCACGACATAAAATATCGTGCAGATGATCAGCGAGGCGATGATGCCGATGGGCAGATCGCGTTTGGGATTGCGCGTTTCCTCCGCCGCGGTGGAGACGGCATCGAATCCAATATAGGCGAAAAAGACGATGGCCGCGCCGGCGCTGATGCCAGCCCAGCCATTGGGCGCAAAAGGCGTCCAATTCTCCGGCTTGATCCAGTACAGCCCGACGATGATGAAGAACGTCAACACCACGATTTTGATGCCCACCATCACCGCGTTGAAGCGGGCGCTCTCGCGGATACCCCAGATGAGGATCAGCGTGATAAAGGCGACGATGCCAACCGCCAAGAGATTGACAACGATGGGCACTCCGAGAATATGAGGCGCATCACGGAACACCGTCTGCACCCCCTCGGCGTCGACGATCTTGGCAGCGGTGCGATAGTCCATCGACAGCCAATCGGGCACGATGATGTTAAAGCCGCGTAGAAACGTCTTGAAATAGTTGGCCCAGGAAATGGCTACGGCGATATTGCCCACGGCGTACTCGATGATCAAGTCCCAGCCGATGATCCATGCCACCATTTCGCCCAACGTGGCGTAGGAATAGGTATAGGCCGAGCCGGCAATGGGCACCAGCGATGCGAACTCGGCGTAACAGAGTGCGGTGAAGCCGCAGACGATGGCTGTAATCACAAACGAGAGCATCAACGCTGGGCCTGCGCCGGGGCGAAAGGCATCGCCTGCGGCAGCGGTGCCGATGGTGGCAAAAATACCCGCGCCGATGATGGCACCGATGCCGAATAGCGTCAATTGCACCGGCCCTAAGACGCGCTTGAGCTTGAACTCGTCCTTTTCAGTGTCTGCTAAAATATGATCCAGTGATTTGGTGCGCAATAATCGGGAAAAAGAAAAACTCGCATGATGATCGGTATCCGAGGGGTTTGCCATGGCTCATCCTTTAGCTTCTCGTTACATAGTCTGGCTTTATGGGATTTTGTGAATGGATTATAACACTTTTTTGGCTTTTTTGCAACCATTATATATTTTCCCCGATTCGTTTATTTGGGCTTTGATCTACTTTAGGGATGAATATAAAATGGATGTTAGCATGGGATCGAAAGCAAGAGGTTTGCGTCCATTCTGATTTTTTGAGACGCCTTCTTTATCGACGGGATAGATCATGAGGTGGGGAGTTGTCGCCTTCTCTTACGGAAATGGCTGAGAAAAATGATAAGGGAGTGTCGGCATCTTTATCGGTCGAATACAAAGGGAGAGAGTGGGCACCCTGCCTTACAAGATGCAAGGGTGGAGAATTTTCGCGGGGGGTGCCGTCCTCGGCGGTTGAGATGGTTAATTGGGAAGGTTGTGGCGCCGTGCGTTGCGGGATGGTTTGGCATAAAAGTATTGAGAGGGGCGCCGATGCCGGTGGGTGAATTCGAAGTGATAGCATGAACATTAAGCTTGAAGGGATGGTAGGGCGAAGGATTTTCGCGAGGGTTGCCGTCCTCGGCCGTTGAGAGGGTTAATTTGTACGGCTGCGGCGCCGGGCGTTGCGTAAATGCTTGAGAAGATTAATATGGCAGGTTCGTTGTCCTCGGCGACCGAAAAAAGGGAGGGTTTTCGTTCCTGCCCGCCATAGCGGGTTGGAAAACCCGCTTTCCAATTTAAATCTCGCTTTATCCTTCTATGTCAAATCAAAATTGTCATGTTTACGCAAAATCAACACGAATGATAGAAAAACGTATATACGGACGGCAGGGACGCCGCCCTCCCAATATCTCATGGAAGTAATTTTATCATGTCACCCGTTCCGGGTTGGATGTTTCTTTTTGATTTTGCTATAGTCATTTCACGCCTTTGGCGTTTTTGCATTATCTCACCGCAGAGAAGGTGTTGAAAAAGTGTATTAAGCGGTAAAAATAATCCTAATGGTTCAAGCTCAGGTAATTGTGTGAAAATAAATTATTTTTTAAAGAAGGAGAAAGAACCAATGCTATTTTGAAAAAAGCGTTAAATATGTTTAAGATTATCAAATAATTGCTACGATAGTAATTCAAGATGTCTCGTCGCTGGCGCTCCTCGACATGACACGTTTTTTATTGATTTTCGCACAGCCACTAAAGTTTAAACAACATACTTGGGAATAACAATAACTTTTTCGACATCTTCAGAGCAGCGGGTTGGCGTTCCCACGGAGACCGGGTTAGCAGGATTAAAATGGCAAAAAGTCGTCCCTGACGACGTCCGCGGAGATGAGGACGCTCTGCGCTTTTTCTTTTTGGGGAGTGGTATGGCGGGCAGGAATGCCCGCTCTCCGTTTCATCTTAATATATCGTTTCGCATTGCAGTCTATTTGATGTCAGCGGTGTTACCTTATGACCGTCACCTTTTGAACAGCAATATAGGCGCCCGCCCTCAACTCACACACATATACACCGCTGGCAATCCCTGTAGTTTGCCATAGTCGCCGATGGCGACCCGCCGGCAAACGTTCATTAACCAACGTCGCAACTTCTCGTCCTTGGAGGTCATAAACCCGCAGCTGCACCATGGATTCTACTGCCAGTTCGAACTCGATTGCAGTAGACGCGTTGAAAGGATTGGGATAGGCAGGTTTGAGATCATATTTATTGATGGCGCCTCGTTGTGCTGGCCAAGAAGCTGCCGTGACCGACGAATATTTCAAGATTGTACCATGGCTGCCAACCGCCACTGCACGGTTAGGAGATGTGAAAAAGATACCCAAGAGGTCAGCATCGGTGGGGGATGGCTGCGGAACCCAATGATCGCCGCCGTCAGCGGTGAATAAAATAGTCCCCATTCTTCCAACCACCCAGCCGCAATTTGCATTACCGAAAAATACTTCATGTAAATGATTCCGTGTGTTACTTTCTTGTAATTCCCATGTCTGTCCTCCGTTGGAGGTACGAAGAATCGTGCCCTGTCTGCCGACGGCCCAACCGTGTCTGTAGTCTACAAAGTGAACTCCAAAAAGGGATTGGGTCGTGCCGCTTGGCTGCGGACTCCAAAATTTCCCACTGGTGTTGGTATGCAGAATGGTGCCGTCTTCGCCAACAATCCAGCCCAAATTGCCATCGATGAAAAACACATCAAATAGAGATTTATTAGTACCGCTTTCAAGTAGATACCAATGAAGGCCGCCATCGGCCGTCAAATATACTTTGCCGCTGTCTCCTACAACCCACCCATGAAATGGATCCGAAAAATAGCAACTATTCAGGAAATTATGAGCGATGAACTGGTACGTCCACGTCCGCCCGCCATCTGTAGTACGCGATATGCCTCCCATCCACTCGAGTGCCCAGCCATTCAATGGATCATAAAAGTAAACTCCCGATAAACCCCAACTTCCCTGGATGCAGCTCAAACGCCAACTATTTCCACCGTCACTTGTATGCAAGAGTATGCCAAAGTCTCCTACGGCCCATCCTTCCAGAGCATCGAGGAAACAAACATCAGACAGAATATTGCCCGGAGAATTTTGCACAAAGGACCATGCTGAACCTTGATTGGAGGTGTGTAAGATGGTCGCATTTGTGCCGACAGCGGTACCCTCTTCCGAATCCCTAAAACAGATGCTGTTCAGATCATTATTGTTGTTACTTTCTTGAAGAGACCATGTCTGCCCACCATCGGTCGTACGCATAATCAACCCCTCTAAACCCACGATCCAACCATTACTTCCGTCAAAAAAATGAATTTTCCTGAAACGATATTGGTTACCTTTATCGACCATCGTCCATGTCTGGCCGGAGTCATTGGTCAGAAACATTTTGCCTATCTCAGAGATGGCAATGCCTTTACCAGTACCGTAAAAACAGATATCCCTGATATTTGCATTGGCACCGATCTGGTGATGCGTCCATCTTTGCCCACCGTTCTGCGTTAGCAGCACGGTGCCGAGATTTCCGACAATCCAACCTTCATAAGCGTTGATAAAGGTAACGCTGTTCAATCGTAGATCTGTTCCACTTTGTTGACGGATCCAATTCCGCCCGCCGTCAGATGAATGGATGATGATGCCGCTATCGCCAACCGCCCAGACGTTGAATTGAGCGATGCCGGTGATTTTTACTTCCACATCGAACAGAGTCGCCTGGATGCCACAATCTTGTATTAACCAGCTCTGTCCACCATCTGTGGTGTGCAGAATCGTCCCTTTAGCGCCGACAATCCAACCAAACTGTGGATCGGCAAATTTGACGCTATACAGGATTACATTCACCCCGCTCTGTTGCGCCGTCCATGTTCGACCACCATCATGGGTGTGCACGATCAAACCTTTGCTGCCGACAGCCCAGCCGTCTGCCGTATAGGGACAAAAATACACATCGTTGAAATAGCCGATCCAATCACAATGTCGTACGACCTGCCAGCCCTCCTGCGCCGTTGCGATCATAATCCAACCCGGCGGAGAAACTATGACCATCAGCAATAGTGTAAAGCATAATGACTTTTTCATCGCCTAAACCTCCTATATGATAAAAGCTATTATGAATGTCCTAAATGCGAATCCCTTTCACGCAACGGATTCTGTTCTTAAACGAATGAGAGGACAATGGTTTGAATTCTAATCGAATGAGAGAATGCAACGCCCTTGTTGCTCGGCAAGTTCAATCGGTTGTGTAATACTCGTTTTTGATAACAGTGTCGTGACCCAGTGAAGTTCCGGTGTGAGATCCATGGTGTCGGTGAGGAGATATTCATTCAGCTTGAGCAACAACGATAAAAAAAGATAGGCACTATAGCCCTCTGGGCCTTATCGCAGAAAATGAATGACAAAATGTTGGTAAAAATTTCACCTTCTTTCATTATCCCTTCGGCATATCGAATGGATTCGTTGTTTCATTCATTTTATTAAATATAATAAAGATGAAAAATCGTGTCAATCATTTTCTCATTCATCAATAGCCATTTTGAATCGGCGAAAAAGTTGCCAGAGAATGGTCAATTTTAACCAGAATCGATGGCCTTCAGATCCATGGCCGTCATGATCATTATTTGCTGATTATCTCCTTGAATCGCGGATTTGTTTTCAGAGCCGCCAAATCGGCATCACCGTCGGCCTGTGCTTTCAATTTCGGATTCAGCCGCACCGCTTCTCGCAAAGCCTCCAGCGCTCGATCTGTCTGCCCAGCCGCCAGACGTATCACCGCCACGTCATACAACAGTTCTGGATTCTGTGGCGCCAGGAGTAAAGCGCGTTCGATTTTCGGCAACGCCGCCGCAAAGCGTTTTTGTGTGAATAGCGTCCAGCCTTCATTCCAGGCATAGTTCATCTGAGCGTAATCCAACAGCCGTTTGAGTTCCAGGAAGGGCTCGGGATGGTCGTCGACGCGGATGTCGATGGCGCGGTCGGTATAGCCGCCATAGCCGGCGTTTGCCTTCACCACCAGCAGCGCCGCCGATTGTTTACCGCGCGAGTCGCCGCCCTGCTCATCTCCGGCTTTGAGCGCCGCATAGAGACGGTCTGCCAGCGTACCTTTGGTGGTGAGAAAGGTTTTCTCCATGGCGGTCACCACCGCTTCGCCAGCGAGGATGTTCCCCTGAATGGCATAGTCTCGACCGTTGCGGCCGCCGGCCCATGGAACGCATCTCTTGCCGGTATAGGTCACCGAACGACCGCCGGCAGATACCATGCCGAGCTGGCGTCTGTCGGGATCTTCATCCTGGCGCAACAGAACCTGCAAAGCTTCTTCTGGGGTCAACCCTTTTTCGAGCAATTCCAGTCCTCGCCAACCAAAGGAGGTATTGGCGAACGATTGCGTCGCTACAGCGCCGACTCCAGCCTTAGCCCAAGGCACCACCGCGCCGACGGCAAAAAATCGCGACGCCACCGCCACGCCCAGTTCCTCAGCCGCAGAATCGCGCGCGACGATGGAAAACGTGGTAATCACCCCTTCGTCACTTTGAGCCCCTGCATCGCCGTCCATCAAGACGAATATAAAAATCAACAACAACGAACGATACATCCATCGCAAAACTTGGATGCTGGCGATTTTCTTCATGAGAGACCTCCGTTTTGTTTTGCATCTAAAATGGCCGAGCAGTAACCCCGACTCATCTCACTGCCTCCGGAAACCGCAGCGGATGAAAAAAACAGTCAATTTTGCTAACAGCCACAATTTATCTATTTACGGTCATTTTTTCAATGATATTCTTGATAAAAGTAAAAATGCGGCCGAGCGGTTGCGAATCATGAGGTTGAGGTGATGGTAAGCATTTAGTTCTCATAATAAGGCGGTACAAACAGTTAATCCCACTGAGCGTTATGATAACCTAAACTGAGCGATTATCCTAATTTTGCGAAGATTCTCGATTTTCGCAAGGAGGCCACTTGAGCGACAAACGCTCAATTTAGGGATAAACTATGTGTACCAAGAGATGCGACGTCCTTTCATTACGGATTCTGTGTTGAGTAGTGCCCAAGCCTTAATATAATTTACATGTTGGGCGGGATTTTCGAACGTAACTGGGGAGTGGAGACAGAATTCAGGTCATTCAAGAATAATGCTTAACTTAATGAAATTAATAGATTTAAAAATTGAAATATGAAAATCTTAATTCTATGTTCACTATTTATACGGGCAATAAAATTTGCCTATTTAAATGTGATTTCTGAACGATCGATTTAACACAGAATAAAGGTTAAAAGCGATGATAAGAACCGAGATGCTCTGTTAATGATCACAATAAGCTCGATCTAATTCACCAATTGGACAAGATTTCTGAACAGAACGGGCGAGTCAACCCAGAATCCAAGAAAGAATGTATTCATTTCCTAATCTTGAATTTTTAATTTTCGATCCTATTTTTTTCCACCTTGAAGATGATGGTGGTGATGTCATCCTGCTGTGGCAACTGTGGTGTGAATTGTTGAACCGCGCGATGCAGCCGCTCGATGATCTGCCGACTGGTGGATTTTTTATGTTTGCATACAATTTTCAAGGCGCGTTGGGCGCCGAAGAGACTTTCCTCCTCTTCATGTGCCTCGGTGATGCCATCGGTCAAAAACACACCGATGTCGCCGGGGTGCAGAGTGATTTTTTCGCCGGTGAGATAGAGCGTATCCTTGATGAAACCCATGGGAATGCCGGTGCTCTCCATTTTATGGCGAACGTGTCCGTTCCTGTCCAACAAATACGCCGGCTCATGGGCCGCGCCGGCATAATCCAGCGTCATGTGTTGCGGATCGATACGAGCAAGAATCATAGTGACAAAGTGGTGAACATCCAAATCCTGCACCAATTCATTATTTAGCAAGGACAACAATGTGCCGGGATCGGATTCGTTCTTGGCAAAGGCGCGCAGATAGGCGCGCGTCGCCGCCATGATCAGTGCTGCGCCGACGCCGTGTCCGCTGACATCGCCGATCACCAAACCAAAGGTGCCGTCGGCAAAGCGCAGAAAATCAAAATAATCTCCGTTGGCCTCCACAGCCGAAATCGTTTCGCCCGCCAAATCAAAACCTGATACCTTCAAGTCGTTCTTGTAAAAATTTTTTTGAATCTCCTGCGCGATGTGCAGATTGAATTCCTGCTCCTGCCGCTTTTTAAATTCGGTGATATCCTTGAGCACCGACACGTAATGGCTTATTTTGCCGAATTCATCCTTCATCGGCGTGATGGTTTGTTGGCTCCAATACAGCTCGCTGTTTTTCTTCTTGTTGATGATGGTGCCGTGAAACGTCTGGCCCCTGCGGATGGTCTTCCATAAATGCGCATAAAAGGATGGATCGTGCTTTCCGGATTGCAGTATTTTGGGCGTCCGGCCGATGGCTTCCTCTCGGCTAAATCCGGTGGTGTCGATGAACCCTTGATTGACGTATTCGATGATGCCCTTTTTGTCGGTGATGATGATGCTGTCTGCAGTCTGTTCGACGGCGTTGGAGAGCTTGCGCAACTCCTTTTCTGCTTGTTTCAGCTCGGTGATGTCCTGCATGTGCATGAGCACCAAATCGCCGGGCACATAGACATAGGTAAAGATGAGCTGCTTCTGCTGACCGGTGGTTTTCATGCGATGCGGCATTTGCCGGCTGACAACGGTTTTCTCGTTGAAGGCTCTGTGCAAATCAACGCGAATATGAGCGATGTCCTTGAAAATGCCGCTGAATTTTTTGCCGAGATATTTTTGGGCATTGCCATTGGTGATGTTGTGCGCCGCGTCGTTAAAATCGATCAGAATGAAATCGTCCTCGCGGCGTTGCCAGACATACGTGGGAATGGGAAGACCGCGGAATTGCGCCGCCAGCCGCAGTTCGCTCTGCTGCTGCATTTTCTCCGCCATGATGCTTGCGCTGATGTCGCGCAGGATCAGCGTGCCGCCGATGATCTTCTGGGCGGCATTTTTCAACGGACTGGCCGAGAGATTGATAAAGACCCCCTTCGGCCGTGAGGCATTTTTAATGAATATCGTCTCATTCCTGATTGTTTCCCCCTTGATGGCTCTGGTTAGCGGCAGTTTCTCGGCAGGATAAGGCGTCTGTTGATCGGCATAATAGCAGCCATAGACTTGCGTCCATTGATGGGGTGGGACGTCCACAGCTCCGATGCCCAAGATTTGTTCCGCTGCCTGGTTGAAAAAGATAAATTTTCCGTTTCTATCAGCAACGATTACCCCTTCGGCCAGACTGTCGATGACATGACGCAAGGTCTCTGCATGCGGAAGAGAGTCATCCCAAGTGTGTTCAATTTTCGATTTTATATCAGTATCTATGGCAGTTTTCATTTTCATCATTCGACTTTCAAAAAAGATAAGATGCTGTACAATATTTTAACAAACTATAGGAGATCTTTATTCAAATTATTTTACCAAGCGTTTAGGATGTAATGTTGAGACGCTGCATCCTAATTTTAATGATGGCGGAAAAATTGCAACTTGGAAATTTGATCATAGCGAAGATGTATTGATGACTATTGTGGTGGAGGGAGATTGCGAAAACAAAATTTCTTTTAAACACTGATTAACGGATCGCAAAATTTTCACTGGATAAAGCAATTAATATGTGTAAGATTATCAGATGCTTGTGACGATTGCAGTTAAAGATGACCCTTCGCTGGCTCTCCTCGATGTGATACTTTTTTTAGATATTTCCCCACAATAACTGGAACCTGATTGAGGGGTGAGTCGATGGGAGGGTGATTTTATGAAAGGGTACAATTCATTTTATTTGTGATTATTATGGAACCTGGCTTCTGTGTAAAGTCATGAGTCAAGTTCTGAAATCCCCCTGATAATTGAATTAGATTGAATTAAATATAAAGCTTAACACAGAATCGGGGTAGAAATCATGCAGTCTTTTAAAGCAGTGCCTTATTCTAACTTGCATCAATCTTATCAAAGGGACAACTGAGGATAGCACCATATCAGATGGATATGGAGGATTGTTTAAATAGATCAAAACATTGCCTGTCTGAAAATAGTATAAATTCCCTCCGGAGCTATTCCCAGCCAAATCACACCGATAATGCTGATGATGAGAACCGCCAACAAGCCATGTTGCGGCCAGTCGAGGACGATCTCCGCTTCGGCTTCGTGCATGTACATGTTCACCACCAGTCGCAAGTAATAGTATACTGAGACCACGGAGTTCAAGACCGCAATAACGGTCAAGGTGATGTAGCCGGACTTGACAGCTGCGCTGAAGAGATAGAATTTACCCAAAAAACCGCCGGTAGGAGGGATGCCGGCCAGGCTGACCATGAAGAGGGTCATGGTCAGCGCCACAAAAGGATAACGATACCCCAGGCCGCGGTAATCCTCAAAGCGCAACCGCTCGAGACGATCGCTGCGCCCCAACGCCGAGATCACCGCAAAGGCGCCGATGTTCATCAAGGTATAGACCAGCAAATAGTAGAGAATCGCGGACGTGGCCAGAGCATTCGCCGCAATGAGACCCACTAAAAGATAACCTGCGTGGGCGATGCTGGAATAGGCCATCATGCGTTTGACGTTATTCTGGACGATGGCCATCAGGTTGCCCACGGTCATCGTCAGCACGGCGATGACTGGCAGGATATCCTTCCAGGGAATATCCTGCGCCGAGGAGCCGGCCAATAGCATGCGGCACAGTACCGCCAGAGCCGCTGCTTTGGTGCCGGTGGACATGAACGCCACCACCGGTGTGGGCGCACCTTGATAGACGTCGGGCGTCCACATGTGGAATGGCACGAATGCGGCCTTGAATGCCAGACCAATGAACAGCAAAACCGCGCCTGCCAACAGCACCAGCGTGTTAGCGCTCTTGGCCATATACAACTTGCCCATGATGCTGATGTCCAGACAGCCGGTAGCACCATACAGCAACGCCGCGCCGTAGAGGAAAAAACCGGTGGCAAAGGCGCCCAATAAAAAGTACTTTAACGCCGCCTCCACCGAATCGACGCGCATCTTGCGGATGCCCACCATCACATACAAAGCAAGTGAAAGAATCTCCAGCCCGAGGAAGATGATGAGCAGATGGTTGCTGCTGGTCATGACCGTCAGTCCGACGATCGCTAATTGCAGCAAGGCATAGAAATCGCCATAGTGGAGATATTCCACCTCGACGCGATTGAGGGTTACCAGCACCGAGAGCAGCCCGCCCAGCAAAAAGATCATCTGCAACGCCAATGCAAAACGATCCGCTAATACCATGCCATCAAAGCCGACCGCTGGCTGTTGCCACAGTTGCAGCACAAAGTAAAACGCGACGCAAAATGTCAGAATGCTAAAGGCCGCCAAAATTTCTTTGCTCAGGTTCTTGATGAAATGGGGCACTAAAAGCAACAATATGGCCGAGACCAACAAAACTAATTTTGGCACAATGACATGTAAAGTGATGATGGGCGTGGACAACTCCATGCTGATCCTCATGAAAAATCATTTATAAAGCGGGAGCTGAAATATTCTTTGCTATCTTTATTTTCCGATCTTGTGATTCAGATATTTTGTCAACTATGCTTTTGAACTGTCCTCAACCTTTGCGTCCTCGCATTAACAGATATCCTTATTATCGATATTTTGTCAACTCTCCTTAACCCGCTCACGGGATAACGGCGGCTCGGTTCAAAAATACGATGTACACCAAAACCGAAAGTTTACTCAAAGTTACTTTTATCTACATCCAAAGGCTTTTCGATATCCTCTTGGTGACTGCGGCTCATCTCCAAAATTTGTGTCTGTTTTGCTTTTACATCGCCGATCAGTTTTCCAACGCTGGCTTCGGTTTTGTTTAAAAAAGTGCTGGGATAAATGCCTATCCAAAAGCAAAAGAGAATGATGCTCGCCAGAGAGGCGATTTCGATGCCATTGGCATCAGGGATCTTTTTATTTTCTTCTTTATCCAGCGGACCAAAGTGCACGCGCTGGAACATGGTCAACATGTAAACCGCCGATAGGATGACTCCGGTGGCGGCGAATACAGCAAAAATAGGTTTGGTCTTGAAGGCGCCAATCAAGATGAGAAACTCGCCGACAAAGCCGTTCAAGCCCGGCAATCCAATGGACGAAAGGGTGATGATACCGAAGAGGGTGGCATAAACCGGCATCTGTTTGGCCAGTCCGCCGAAATCGGCAATCATGCGCGTGTGCCGCCGTTCATAGATCATGCCCACCAACAAGAACAGGGCGCCTGTTGATAGACCGTGATTGACCATCTGGATGAGGCTACCTTGTAGCGATTCGATATTCAGGGCGAAAATTCCTAACATCACAAAGCCCAGGTGGCTGACCGAAGAAAAGGCGACTAATTTTTTCAGATCCGGTTGCACCCAAGAGACCAGGGCGCCATAGATGATGCCGATCACCGCCAAGATGGAAATCCATACATAAAAATCTTGACTGGCGTTGGGGAATAACGGCAGGCAAAAGCGCAGGAATCCATAGGTGCCCATTTTCAGGAGGATGCCGGCGAGGATGACGCTGCCGCCGGTCGGCGCTTCGACGTGGGCATCCGGCAACCAGGTGTGGAACGGAAACATCGGCACTTTGATGGCGAAAGCCAGACCAAAAGCCAAGAACAACCACATCTGCGCGCGCTGGTCGATCAACATCCGCGTCCAATCGAGGTAATCGAAACTGATGAGTCCGGTTTGCTGGGTATGCATGAAATAGAGCACCAGGATGCCAACCAGCATCAAGACGCCACCGAACATAGTAAAGAGGAAGAATTTGATCGCCGCATAAATCCGTCGCGGTCCACCCCAAATACCGATGATGAAGTACATGGGAATGAGCATGCCTTCCCAAAAGAGGTAGAACAAGACCATGTCCAACGCCAGGAAAACACCCAGCATGGCGGTTTCCAGCATCAGGAACACGATCATGTATTCTTTGACCCGCTGTGTGATGGCCTTCCATGAGGTGACCAAAACGATAGGCGTGAGAAAGGCGGTCAGCATGACCATGAGCAGGCTGATGCCGTCGACCCCGAGGTGATAACCGATGCCGACGGAGGGAATCCACGATGTTTTTTCGCTGAATTGAAAATCGGGATTTTGGCCGTTGAATTGGATGAAGAGGGGCAGTGATAAAATAAAAACAGCGAGGCTCGTGGCCAGCGAAAAATAGCGGATAAAGCTATGGTGCCGTGCCGGGACGAATAGCAGGAGTATAGAGGCACTCAATGGCAGAAAGGTGATGATGGAAAGAATAGGAATATGGCTCAAATCGATCATGTATATGCTCCAACGGGGCGTTAAGCTTTTTTGGATCTTCTGACTTAAAAAATCATCATTGATTATAATCGTCCATTGTTCAGGCTTTAGCCTATCGTATGTTGTTCAGCCTTTAGCCTGATTTTACTGGAGGGTGGACATTCTTGTCCGCCGAATGCGGCGGGTAGGAAAACCCGCCTTCCATCGTCTATTGTTCAGGCTTTAGCCTATCGTATGTTGTTCAGCCTTTAGCCTGATTTTACTGGAGGGTGGACATTCTTGTCCGCCGAATGCGGCGGGTAGGAAAACCCGCCTTCCATCGTCTATTGTTCAGGCTTTAGCCTATCGTATGTTGTTCAGCCTTTAGCCTGATTTTACTGGAGGGTGGACATTCTTGTCCGCCGAATGCGGCGGGT
>FWPV01001696.1_pt1 | contig 58884 bp, 48 predicted proteins | sample 2228371 | NCBI WGS metagenome assembly FWPV01 (sample SAMEA103939776, study PRJEB20133) | metagenome
GATGCGTAACCGTTGCAGTGTATTTTCCCCGCGTGCGCAAGCCGCACAAGCTGCATCGGGCAGGCTGTTGCGATCCAGGAGGATGGCGCCTGGGGTGCTGCTCTGCCATCACGCTCAGTGCCGGAACCCGCCAGGTTCGAATCTCACTGGAATTCGGCCGCTTCGGTGGTGCCTTCTGGGAATGACCTGGGAGCGGTATTTTCGGGCAAGCTCATCGACAAGGGGATGTGTTTGTCGTAATGGAAAAGCGAAGCCGTCATGAATAAAAAGACTTTGCTGGTAACCGGCGGGGCCGGTTTCATCGGCAGTAATTTCGTACTCGCTGCATGCAAACGGGGCCATGCCCGCATTGTGAACTTCGACCTCCTGACTTACGCCGGTAATCTGAAAAATCTTGACTCCTTGAGTGGACATTCCGACTATGTTTTTGTTCAGGGAGACATTGCCGATCGGGACCTGGTGGGCAGCGTCCTGGCCCGATATAAACCCGACGGCGTGGTCAATTTCGCTGCAGAATCGCATGTTGACCGATCCATTGCGGGTCCCGAGGCATTCATTCGCACCAATGTGGTGGGCACGTTCAACTTGCTCGAAGCAGTTCGCAGCTATTGGCTCGACCTTACAACGGCAGAGCGTGGCGCCTTCCGCTTCCTGCATGTTTCCACCGATGAAGTGTACGGTTCGCTCGGACCTGATGATCCAGCGTTTACGGAAACAACTCCGTACGCCCCAAACAGCCCTTATTCCGCTTCCAAGGCCGCCAGTGATCACCTGGTCAGAGCTTACCACCACACCTACGGGATCCCCTGCCTCACCACCAATTGTTCCAACAACTATGGTCCAATGCAGTTCCCGGAAAAACTCATTCCGCTGATGATCTTGAACGCATTGGAAGGGAAACCGCTGCCGATTTATGGCGATGGGCGGAATGTGCGCGACTGGCTTTACGTGGAGGATCATTGCGAAGCCATCAGGCGGGTTCTGGAGCACGGTCGTGGCGGAGAGATCTACAATGTGGGTGGGCGCTGTGAGAAAACCAATCTGGAAGTTGTTCACAGCATCTGCAACCTTCTGGATGAAATGCGCCCTCAATCTCCCTTTAAACCGCACACGTCACTCATTACTTTTGTCAAGGATCGGCCGGGGCACGATTGGCGTTATGCCATCGACTGCAGCAAAATAGAAAGGGAATTAGGTTGGAGCCCCCGGGAAACATTTGACAGCGGCCTCAGAAAGACCATTGACTGGTACCTGCAACAGGCCGATTGGGTTCAATCGATCAGGACGGGTGCCTATCGAGCATGGATCAGGAGTCATTATGGAGCATCCTGAGACCGTTCGACAGGCTGCAAATATTTGCTTGCCTGGGGCGCTGCCATTCAACCGGGTTGCAAGCCGAACCCAGCTATCGAGGGTTGCGAAATGATCGACTCGTGTAACACTAGCCAGAGCCATTTAGCGGTACACCAATGGAGGGGCATTATCCTCGCCGGCGGCGCTGGCACCAGGCTTTATCCCATCACCAAGGTGGTCAGCAAGCAGTTGCTGCCGGTCTATGACAAGCCAATGATTTACTATCCCCTGTCGATTCTGATGTTGGCCGGAATCCGTGACATTTTGGTGATATCTACTCCGGAGGATCTGCCCAGATTCAGATTGCTGCTGGGGGACGGCAGTCAGTGGGGTGTCCGGTTTTTCTACGAGGAACAGGCAAAACCCGAAGGGTTGGCGCAGGCGTTTATCATTGGTCGAGAATTCATCGGCCGCAACAAAGTCTGCCTGATCCTGGGGGACAATATCTTTTACGGGCACGGTTTCAAATCAATCCTGCGCAGGGCCGTAAGCCTCGAGAAGGGGGGCCTGATTTTCGGCTATTGGGTGCGTGATCCCGAGCGCTACGGCATCGTCGAATTCGATCCATGCGGGACAGTGATGGGCATTGAAGAAAAACCGCAGCAACCCAAATCCCGCTACGCGGTCCCCGGCCTGTATTTTTATGACAACGATGTCATCGACATTGCCGCGAATTTGCAACCCTCGGCACGCGGAGAGCTCGAAATCACGGATGTCAACAAGGAATATTTGAGACGTGGGGAGTTGCGAGTCGAATTGCTCGGCCGCGGATTTGCCTGGTTGGACACCGGTACGCACGATTCGCTCATTGAGGCGAGCAGTTATATCGAAACCATAGAGAAACGCCAGGGGCTGAAAATCTCCTGCGTTGAGGAAGTGGCCTACCGCATGGGTTTCATCGATGCCGAACAAGTCAGGAGACTTGCTGAGCCCATGAAGAAAAATGGCTACGGACTCTATCTGCTCAACATTTTGCAGGACGAGGTCATTTTCGAATAAGGATTCTTGTGATGCGAGTTCTTGTGGTGGGAAGCAACGGCATGCTGGGGCGGGATCTCATGTCCACTCTGGTGCAAACGGAATATACCGTATTTGGCCTCGACATACCGCAGATCGACATCACCCGGCAACACGAGCTGTCTGGTGTTGTGCGGGATTTGTCCCCCGCTTTGATCATCAATTGTGCGGCTTATACCGCCGTTGATAAGGCGGAGCAGGAAACCGAGCTGGCTTTTTCGATCAACCGTGATGGTTCTGCAAATCTGGCGACCGTCTGTCATGATCAGGGCATCCCGCTGATTCACATATCCACCGATTATGTATTCGATGGAACCGGCAGACGACCTTACCGTGAGAGCGATCCTGCCAGCCCCATCGGCGTCTATGGTCGGAGTAAATGGGAAGGGGAAGAAGGGGTTCGGGACCACCTGCGGGAGCATCTCATCGTCAGAACTGCCTGGTTGTATGGAGTTCAGGGGAACAACTTCGTCAAGACCATTCTCCGGCTGAGCAGGGAAAAAGAGCGGATCCGAGTCGTTGCCGATCAGTTTGGCTGCCCGACCTGGGCGCGCGATCTTGCCGAGGGTCTGGTGCGCATGGCCACACTGATTTCGGATGATCCAGCATCGGTCCAATGGGGTACCTATCACTTTTGCGGTCAGGGGCAGACTACTTGGCACGGCTTTGCCGAAGCCATTGTTGCCGAAGGACGGCGCAGAGAGGAACTCAAGGTGCAACAGGTTGTCCCGGTAACGACCGCCGAATATCCGACTCCCGCCGCTCGGCCATCCTGGTCTGTGCTGGATTGCCGTAAGCTGGAAGAAAATTTTGGGATAGTCCCGCGCCCGTGGCAAACAGGCTTGAGTGAGATGATGGAGGAGCTTTACAGAGGAGACTTCCCACGGCAGTAATCCATCCGTATATCACGTGCCCAAGTCACCAAATGGCGGTGGACTGTGCCGAGTGAACCTGTTCTGAAGGAAGGCAGGAACTGCTGGCGCATCGCCCAGGCAGATCGTGTATCCTTTTTAGTCGATGCCGCATCCTATTTTTCGGCGTTCGTGGGAGCGCTAAAGCACGCCCAAAAATCCATTCTCATCGTTGGATGGGACATTGACAGCAGAGTTTCCCTGGTGCGCGGCGATGAAACCATGAAGCTGCCGAACCGTCTCGGAGACTTCCTTAATACAGTGGTATCTCGCGTCGATGGCCTGGAAGCGCATGTGCTCGCCTGGGATTTCGCCATGATTTATGCTCTGGAGCGTGAACCTCTGCCGATTTTTAAACTCGGTTTGAGTACTCACAGGAGACTGCATTTTCGACTGGATGGACGCCACCCGGTAGGCGCATCCCACCATCAGAAGATTGTGGTAGTGGATGACCGAGTCGCTTTCGTAGGCGGTATCGACCTGACCAGATTTCGCTGGGACACGCCGGAGCATGCAGCGGACGATCCCCGCAGGGTCGATGAGAGTGGCCGGAAGTACCGGCCGTTTCACGACGTGCAGATGGCGGTTTCGGGCAGAGTCGCTGCGGTTCTGGGAGATTTGCTGAGAGAGCGTTGGCTGCGGGCGACGGGGGAGCGGCTGAATGCTCCGCAGTTGGAGACGGAAACAGACTGTTGGCCGCCCGGTTTGCACCCTGACCTGAACGATGTGGCGGTAGCCGTTGCGCGCACGGAACCGGCTTATGAGGATTATTCCGAAGTCCGTGAGATAGAAGCTCTTTACTGCGATGCCATCGGTTCTGCACGGCGCTTTATCTATATTGAAAACCAATACCTCACTTCCAAGGTGGTGGGAGATGCTCTGGCCAAACGCCTGCAAGAGGAGGATGGCCCGGAAATTCTCATCATTCTTCCGGAAAAGAGCTCGGGGTGGCTCGAAGAGTCCACCATGGATGCTTTGCGGGCTCGTCTGCTCAAGCAGCTTCAGGAGAGCGACCGGTATGGTCGGTTGGGCGTTTATTTTCCGCATATGCCGGGTCTCGGCGAGGATTGCATCAATCTTCATTCCAAAGTGTTGGTGGTCGACAACAGGTTTGTGCGCATCGGGTCGTCAAATTTGAGCAATCGGTCCATGGGCTTTGATACGGAATGCGACCTGGCCATCGAAGCCGCTGGTGAGGAGCGGATTGAAAAGGCCGCAGGAGGTTTTCGCAACCGGCTGCTCGGCGAGCACCTCGGAACTTCAGCCGAAGCGGTCGCAGAAACAATCGCTGCAACCGGATCATTACTCCAGGCCGTCGATGAGTTAGCCGGGCAAGGACGTAGTCTGCGACCGCTGAACACAAAGGTGCCCGAATTCTTGCAGGATCTGATGGAAAGCGCCATATTGATCGATCCTGAAAAACCGGTCGATCCGGATCAGCTCATGCATCAGTATGTGCCCAAAGATGTTGGAAAAACCTGGAACCCTCGACTCATTGGCAGCATAATACTGCTGACGGCCCTGCTCGGCTTTGCGGCAGCCTGGCAGTGGACGTCCTTGAAGGACTGGCTGGATCTCGAGTCGATCATTGGGCTGGCAAAAACCATTCGAGAGGACCCGTTCGCTCCGCTGATCGTCATCGGCGTCTATATTGTGGGCGGTCTGGTGAGTTTCCCCGCGACCGTTCTGATTGTTGCCACTGCCATTACCTTTGGACCTTTGTATGGTTTTGTTTACGCCTTGCTGGGCTGCGTACTGAGTGCGGTGTGTGCGTTTGGAGTGGGGCATATGCTGGGAGGAGAGGTTTTGCGCAGGTTTGCCGGCAGGCGCATCAACCAGATCAGCCGCCAACTGGCCAATCGCGGACTCCTGGCCATTATGATCATACGCCTGGCGCCGGTGGCTCCCTTCACGGTGGTCAATATGGTGGCCGGTGCCTCCCACATCAAATTCTGGGATTTTACCTGGGGAACAGTCTTCGGCATGGCCCCCGGGCTTTTTGCGGTGACTCTTTTTGGCGATCGCCTGGAGTATGCAATGCGCAATCCGAGTCTCAAGAGCACGGCCCTGCTGGCCGGAATCATCATGGTTATTGTTGCGGCCAACCTAATGTTCCGCAAATGGCTCGCGAAACGGGATGATGCCGGTTTAAAAGATGATCACAAGGCCGGCTAGCGGTGTTTATTAAAGATAAATATTCAAAATAATTTCTTGACATGCGATTGGGTTTGTTGTTACAGAAAGACCGTGTTTATGAAAACTAGGAAAGGCAGTCATATGGACAGCGATCAATTTGCAGCGAAATGTTTCTGGTGCTGGTGGTGGAGCAAAGACCGGACGGGTGTGCCGAGGAGGTCTTAACGAGCTGACCATCAGCTGAATGGATATTAAAGGACCGTGGGCCACCTGGCCCCCGGTCCTTTGTTTTTGTAAAAGGGACCGTGGGGATTTGCCCCCCGGTCCTTTTTTTTTCAGGACTGACTTGGGAAGTGTCTGAGCGTAACGGCCTCACATCATCTCGGCACACTACCGCCAGGGCGACGGAGATCGGATGATGTGCGCGGTCACCGCATTCCAGGAGATAACAGCATGACTGAACAGTACTTTTGAGCCGTTCCTGAGCATATTTTCGACCGGTATCAGGTGGTGCGGAAACGGATTGCTCAGTGCGCCGTGGCGCATTTCATTGGAATCGACAAAAAATGAGGAGAACCAAAATGCTTGTGGTCATGAACAAGACGGCAACAGCGATGGAAATCAATGCGGTGGTTGCCGCCATCGAGGCAAAAGGTCTAACGGCCCGTCCTATTCCCGGAGGTCAAAGGGTCGCCATTGGCGTTTTGCACAACCAGGGTCACATCGACGCATCCCCCTTCCTGGGGTTGCCCGGAGTGAAGGAAGTGATTCCGGTTACGCGACCCTATAAGCTGGTCAGCCGAGAATTCCAGCCGGACGACAGCATCATTCGGGTCGGTGAGAATGCCATCGGCAACGGTCATCTGACCATCATTGCCGGCCCGTGCGCCATTGAAAGTGAACGGCAGGCTCTCACCATTGCGAGGCTGGTCAAGCAGTCGGGTGCTAAACTGTTCAGGGGCGGAGCATTCAAGCCGCGCACTTCTCCCTATGCATTCCAAGGGCTTGGAGAAGATGGCTTGAAAATCCTGGCACGAGTGCGGGATGCGACAGGCATGCCGGTGGTGACAGAAGCCATGGACCATGAACTGTTTGATTTGGTGGAAGAATATGCCGACGTGGTCCAGATAGGAACGCGCAACATGCAGAATTTCAGCCTGCTGCGCCGCGCCGGCCGTTCGGATAAAGCGATTCTGCTGAAGCGGGGGCTGTCAGCAACGATCGAGGAGTGGCTGATGGCGGCCGAATACATCATGGAGGCGGGCAATGCCAGGGTGATTCTGTGTGAAAGAGGGGTGCGCACGTTTGCCCATCACAGCCGCAATACCCTCGATCTTTCAGCGGTCCCGGTCGTTCAAAAGGAAAGCCATTTGCCGATCATTGTCGACCCGAGTCATGCGGCCGGGCGGCGTGACCAGGTCATTCCGCTGAGCCGGGCGGCCGTTGCGGTCGGAGCTCATGGGCTCATGGTGGAGGTGCACCATCAGCCGGAGACGGCCCTCAGTGACGGCGCTCAGTCCCTCTATCCGGAGCAGTTCACAGAGCTCTGCTCACAGGTGGCGCCAATTTTCAGGATATTTCGCCCTGACGGCATTGCCCCCGTCATCTCGATACCTTGATAGTCCTGGAAGTGCTATGGCTGCTTCAAACCCGACCACAACAAACGGTGAAAATCCAAGGCTTGCTTACCGAATGCACCGGCTGCTGCAGTTGTAAAATGCACTTGCAGTTGTTGCCTTCAATGTCCCTGGGAGATGAAACAATGAAGATCGCACGCTATCCGGAAAAGGAAGAGTTTTTTAGGCTGTCCGAACGGGGGAACCTGGTGCCCGTCTGCCTGGAAATTTTGGCGGATGCCGAGACTCCGGTCTCTGCCTTGGCGAAATTCTATCGAGGAGACGGGCCGCTGTTCCTGCTTGAAAGTATGGAGGGAGGAGAACGCTGGGGGAGGTACAGCTTCCTGGGTGCTTCCGCCCAGGGACAGATTCGTGTTTTCACAGACCGGGTGGAGGTCGACAATGGCTCTTCCACACAGCACCTGCCCCATCAAGGTGATCCCCTGGCAGTCCTGCGTTCTCTCATGGAAAAATACAAGCCGGTTTCTCTCCCCGGCCTCCCACGGTTCTGGGGCGGCATCGTGGGCTATCTGACCTACGAAATGGTTGCATTTTTTGAAGCCATTCCCAATCTGCTTCCGGAAGACAAGCCTTTGGCCCATTTCATTTTGCCGGATCAACTGCTGATTTTTGACAATGTGCGCCATACCATGACGCTGGTGGCCTATGCGTTTCTGGAGGGTAAGGACCCTGCGCAGGTTTACGAAGACTGCCTGAACCGCCTCGATAACATGCAGGCCATATTGAATCAACCAATTGCGATAGAGCAGCAGGCTTCGATCCCTCCCTGCAAGCTGAAGGCGCGGGTAGACCCCGAATCGTTTCGCTCTCAGGTCCGGCGAGTGAAAGACCATGTGGCTGCCGGCGACATCATACAGGCGGTCATCTCGCAACCCTTCGAATGCGCACCTCCCCCCGACCCCTGGTGGCTGTATCGCGGGCAGCGCTACATCAATCCATCCCCTTATCTCTTCTTTCTGCACCTGGGTGAGACAGTCCTGGTGGGGTCCTCGCCGGAAACGATGGTGCGCCTGGAAAATGGGGTGGCTACCCTACGCCCCATTGCGGGAACCAAACCGAGAGGCAAGAGCGAGCAGGAGGACAGGAAGTTGGCTGACGAACTTTTGCAGGATCCAAAGGAGAGGGCGGAGCACCTGATGCTCGTGGATCTGGGGCGAAACGACCTGGGCAGGGTGGCCGAGACCGGCACGGTGCAGGTGACCGACCTGATGATCGTGGAGCGTTATTCCCATGTGATGCATCTGGTTTCCAACATCTCCTGTGACCTGAAGACCGGCTGCGACGCCTGGGATCTGTTGCGGGCGACTTTCCCGGCAGGAACTCTGTCAGGGGCGCCCAAAGTCAGAGCCATGGAAATTATCGCCGCCATGGAAAAGGAGCCCCGGGGACCGTATGGCGGGGCGATTGGCTACTTCTCTTTCACCGGGAATATGGATCTTGCCATCACCATTCGCACGGCTTGCATCCAGGATGGAAAGCTTACCGTCAGGGCGGGAGCCGGAATAGTGGCGGATTCTGATCCCGAACGAGAACGGCAGGAAACCGTCAATAAAGCCATGGCCATCGATAGGGCGCTTCAATTGATCAGGGAAGCGGCCGATTCCTGAAAATTCACACAGCTTGGAGGTCATCATGATCGTCATGATTGATAACTATGATTCATTTACCTATAATCTTGTCCAATACTTACAGATGCTTGGGGCGGACGTGAAAGTGGTCCGCAACAACGTGGTTTCGGTGGATGACGTCAAATCATGGAAGCCCAGGGGAATTGTGATTTCCCCGGGACCCGGGGGACCTGAATCGGCCGGAATTTCCATTTCCCTGATTCAGGAATGTTCGGGCCACATTCCCATTCTGGGCGTTTGCCTCGGCCATCAGGCCATTGCGGTCGCCTTCGGGGGCAAAGTCATTCGCGCGCGGCACCTGATGCATGGCAAGGTCTCCACGGTCACAACGGATGGTGAGTCGTTGTACCAGGGAATCCGCTCTCCATTTCAAGCCATGCGTTATCATTCTCTGGCGGTTTCAAAGGAGCAGCTGCCGCCCTGTCTGCGAGTCACTGCACAGGCGGAAGATGGTGAGATCATGGGTATCAGGCACATGCATCATCCAACGGAGGGAATCCAGTTCCATCCCGAATCCATCATGACTCCGGTGGGAAAAAGATTGCTGAGGAACTTTTTGAATAAATCGAATGGCATGGGCAAAGACGAGAAGCATACTGTTGGGTAGTTGCCGGGAAAAGGAGAATTGAACCAATGATTCAGGAAGCGGTGAAGAAAATCAGCAAGAGGCAGGATTTGGATGAAGCTGAAATGGCCGAAGTGATGACCGAAATCATGTCGGGCAATGCCACCGACGCTCAAATTGGTGCTCTTATGGCTGCTCTTGCCACCAAGGGAGAGACTTTTTCGGAGTTGGCCGGGGCTGCCCGGGCCATGCGCCGCAAGGCGACCAGGATTCAGGCTTCGGCCGATACCGTGGTGGATACCTGTGGAACCGGCGGAGACAGAGCCCGCACTTTCAATATTTCTACGACTTCTGCTTTTGTTGTGGCAGGTTGCGGGGTTACCGTTGCCAAGCACGGCAACCGATCGGTTTCCAGTCAGTGTGGCAGCGCTGACTTACTCGAGGCTCTGGGCATGCATCTGGATGTGGTGCCGGAGGTGGTGGAAGAGGCTGTGCAGGAAATAGGCATAGGATTCCTGTTCGCTCCTCTGTTTCACGGAGCCATGCGGTATGCAGCCAAAGCGCGCAAAGAGGTGGGCATCCGTTCCATATTCAATATGCTTGGTCCGCTGACCAACCCGGCCGGAGCCAACTGCCAGCTGCTTGGCGTGTATGCTCCGGAATTGACGGAAATGTTTGCCGAAGCGCTGCGTTTGCTCGGCAGCCGCAGAGCCTTTGTTGTACATGGCCATGACGGATTGGACGAGATCACCATTTGTGCTCCCACGCGCGTGTCCGAATTGGCTGACGGTTTGATCAAGACTTACGATCTGACCCCCGATCAGCTGTTGGGAACAAGTGCGCAACCACAGGATCTCGAGGGGGGTGATCCCGTTCAGAATGCACAAATCACCCGGCAAATCCTTGCCGGGGAAAAGGGTCCCAAACGCGATGTGGTGGTGGTGAATGCGGCAGCCGCCCTCATTGCGGCGGGTGTTGCGGGAGACTTTGCCGACGGTGTTAAGCAGGCGGAAAACTCCATCGATTCGGGTTCAGCCGCGGCCAAACTCGACGCGCTGATCCAGTACACCAGGGACAATGCGCCTTGATGTTTCGCTGCCGCGCCTGAGGGGGTTAAACATGGCGCAGTGATCCTGATCGATGTCGTTATCCTTTAACGAACAGGTGGATTCATCCGCGTGAACTACCATGAGAATGTGAGCCCCATATGCAATCAGACTTTTTGACTACCATTCTGGAAAAGAAAAGAAAAGAAATCGAAGAGGCCCGAAAAAAAGTCCCGGCAAGGGAGCTACGCGCCAGAGCAGAAGAGCGCACCGTTCGGCGCTCTTTCTTTGGACATCTGCAAGCTCCCGGCACCCACGGAGCGAATATCATTGCCGAAATCAAGCGCGGCTCGCCTTCGCGTGGGAAAATACGCGAATCACTGGATCCCGCTCAATATGCGCGCCTTTATGAGGAGGGAGGGGCGGCCGCCATATCCGTTCTCACGGATCAGACCTTTTTCTTCGGCAGCTTTGAAGATCTGCGCAGGGCACGGGAAGCAACCCGACTTCCAGTTCTGCGAAAGGATTTTATCCTCTCGAGCTACCAGATCTATGAATCCTGCGCCCTGGGGGCCGATGCCGTGTTGCTGATCGTGAGGGCACTCGCTTCCGAACAGCTCAAAGACCATCTGCAGCTCTGCACAGAGCTTCAATTAGACGTTTTGGTAGAAGTTCACTCGGAAGCCGAGCTCGAGGGCGCGACCCGGGCGGGCGCCCGTCTGATAGGAATCAACAATCGCGACCTGACCAGCTTCAAAACAGACATCCAAACCTCAATGCGTATGGTGCGGCTGCTCCAAGCGGATCAGGTTGCGGTGGCAGAAAGCGGCATTCGTACTCGCAAACAAGTCGAGGAGCTTTTGCAGGCCGGCATATGGAACTTTCTCATTGGTGAGAGTCTGGTGCGGGCAGAAGATCCCTCCTTGTTTCTCAGAGAACTGTTGGGGCAAGCGGATGATACTCTCTGAAAACACTGCCGAACCGCGGTTCGGCGATGCACCGCAAGTTAAGATATGTGGCCTGACTCATCCCGATCAGGCGCTGGCCTGTGCGGAGCTCGGTGCGGATGCCATCGGCTGCGTGTTCTACCCTCCCAGTCCCCGTTATGTGACTGATGAGCAGGCTGCGGAAATTTGCCGCCGGTTGCCCCAGCATGTCTGCACCGTTGGGGTGTTTGTCGACGAGACCTTTGTAACCATTATGCATAAAGTCGAGCACTGCGGATTACAGGCGGTGCAGTTGCATGGACGGGAAGATCCCGATTTAACGGATAAGTTGATGCTGGAGGGGCTCTTGGTGATCAAGGGACTTTATGTCAATAAGCAGCCTTCCATTGAAACGGCGGACTTGTATCGAGTGACAGCATACCTGGTGGAGTGCGCGGGCGGGGCGCTGCCCGGCGGCAATGCGCTGCAATGGGATTGGAGCTCGGCCGCGACGATCTGCCGGCGCAAACCGGTGATTTTGGCAGGAGGCTTGAACCCCGACAATGTAGCCCAGGCGATACGCTCGGCATTGCCGGCCGGCGTCGATGTCAGCTCGGGCGTCGAGGCCTTTGCCGGAATAAAGGATATAGACAAGGTAAGAACGTTCCTGGAAGCGGTCGCCAGGGTGAGCCTGCCGGGAAGCTGCTACAAGGTTTTCCCTGAAACCCGTGGCAAGTGCCTTGAGGTCTAGGTTCGAGACGTTTATGATAAAATTTTGCGGATCCACGCCATGAGCGCCGATTTGAACTTTTTTACGGTGCAAAGTTATTTGTCAGCCGCCCATGAACGCAGATCAGACAAGGCTTCTGGGTGCAGCTGTGGCGGCTGGTCGGGGTGACTCTACCCATCCTACCTCAAAGTGATTACGGGCAGTGCCGTAATGCCTAGGATCGGTAGAGCGAAGCGAAACTCATCAACAAGGCCTGCAAATGAGGAAAGGGGCTGAATGACATGCCTCATGATGTTGAGCGAGCGTCGGTTTGACGACGGAAAGAAAGAAGCTCTCAATCGGAAATTGCTTACAGGAAATCAGCATGAATTTTTGCAGTAAGTGCGGCGCTCAGGTGACCTTGCGCATTCCCCCGGAAGACGATCGGCCGCGCCATGTATGCGATCGCTGCGGCACCATCCATTATGAAAACCCGAAGATGGTGGTGGGCTGCATAGCGGAAAAGAACGGACAAATATTGCTCTGTCGCCGCGCGATACAGCCCGGATACGGTAAATGGACTCTGCCGGCCGGCTACATGGAAAACAATGAGACGGTTTATGAAGGCACCAGGCGCGAGGCGTGGGAAGAAGCCGGAGCAACAATCCAGGACCTGACGCCGTTTGCCCTTGTGAATCTGTCATTCATAAGCCAGGTCTATCTGATGTTTCGGGCTCGCCTGGTGAAAACCAATTTCACTTCGGGGGGAGAGAGTCTTGAAATTCGGCTGTTCGAGGAAGCGCACATTCCTTGGGATCAGCTGGCATTCCCGGTGATCCGCGAGACGTTAAGGCTTTATTGTGCCGACCGCCCACGGGGTGCATTCTCTTTTCACGTGTGCGACCTGCATGCTGACGGTCGAGTCGGTTGAACGCCCTGGCGTTCCGTGTGGTTCAATTTTACAGCTGAAGGGGCAAATTCTTCGGTTTCTAAGCGGAAGGCTGCTACACCGCCCTTTCTCCCTTGAACTTCTTGACGATGACGGGAATGAAGAGGGAAAAGATGAACAACCCAACAGAGACAAATACCCTGGTAGAAAGGATTTGCCCCCAATCCCCGGATGCCCAGATCTGCTTGAGAGTGCCGAAAAAGAACGCGATGACAAACGTTCCCACAACGATGCCCAGGGCGGTGCCGGCAAAATAATCCCAAAAGCGCACCTTGGTGATGCCCATGCCGAAGTTCATGGGAGTGAAAGGGAAATAAATCAACCGCAGATACAAAACCGTTGTAAACCCGTTTCGCTCGATGGCATCATCATATTTTTGCAGCCGGTCGCCGGCCAGGGATGCCGCAAATTCTCTGCCCAAGGTTCTGCCGATTAAGAAGGAAGCGCTCGCACCCAGCATTGCCCCCAGCCACACCCAGACAAATCCCCAGTACGGCCCGAATAGCGCGGCACCCAGGCCCGTCAGGAGACTTCCCGGAATAAACAGGCACACGCCCACTGCATAGATGAAGATAAAGGCTATCGGCGCCCATGCACCTGCGGCCTCCAACAATTGGCTCAAAGCCGCAACGGTGAAATGCTCCTTGACGGGGGAAAAACGCACCAAATAGACGGCAAACAGGATGAACGCGAGCAGTATGAAAGCCTTGATAAGAGACCCGGTGCTGCGTGATCCGGGTCGTGCGGGATTGCTTCTCGATTCCAATGTAAAGCCTCCTGCCATCACAACTGTTGTGCGGTGCGGATTTGCGAGGTGGGCACAGTTATCCCCCCTGGCAGCCTCACTGCAAGACGATTGTTGGTTTATCAGCTCTCCCCCAGTTCCTTTTGTCTGGTCTTCTGTACAACTTCCTCCTGCAGCTTCTGCAGGCCGGTTGCCAGTTCAACCGGGTACAAATTCGGCTTCTCGATGGCCTTGTAAGCGTCGTCGAAGGTGGCGAATTCGTCGCAAAAGCGATCCCGTATTTTCTCCAGAGGCTCCGGTGCATACAGCCTTTTCCCGCCCTGCATGACCATTTTCAACAAAGGATCCCCGGTGAGTACCTCATGACGCAGCCCAATGACGTCCTTCACGGTTCGGCTACCTTGTTTCAACCGGAATACCTGCTTTTTGCCCACGAGGGTCTTCTTGCCGCTGCTCAATTTCAAAACCGGTCGTCCATCGTATTCCACCAACTTATAGGCCATGTCGTTGTAGGGGGCATCAGCGGACACCCCCATTTTCGTCCCCACTCCAAAGGCGTCGATTTTACACCCCTCCCGGACATATCTCGCGATTTTGAATTCGTCGAAACCGCCGCTGGCGAAAATGCTGACCTTGTCCAGTCCCGCCTCATCTAAGATCTTGCGCACGTCTTGACTCAGCTGCGCCATATCCCCGCTGTCCAGTCGGACCCCCTGAAGCATCTCTCCCCGCTCGAGCATCTCTCTGCCCACAACAGCTGCTTTGCGCGCCCCTTCCAGGGTGTCATAGGTATCGATGAGCAGCACGGTGTTCTTGGGAAAGGTTGCGGCAAAGGCTCGGAAGGCGTCGATTTCTTCGTCAAAACTGGTGATGAAAGAATGCGCCATGGTGCCCGATGCCGGAATGTTGTAAATCTTTTCCGCCAAGACATTGCTCGATCCCGCAAATCCGGCAATGTAACTGGCTCTGGCCACTTTCAAGGCGGCATCGGTTCCCTGCGTGCGTCTCAATGAAAAGTCCACCAAACCCCGCCCGGCGGCCGCATGAAAACAGCGTGCCGCTTTGGAGGCAATGGCCACCTGCAAATTGATGGCGTTGATGATAAAGCTTTCCACCATCTGAGCTTCGATGATGGGCGCGGTGACCTCCAGCACCGGTTCATCCTTAAAAAACAGGTGCCCTTCGGGAATCGCATGGACATCGCCGGTGAAACGCATCCGGCTCAAGTAGTGGAGAAAGTCCTGGGAAAAACGCCCGGTCTTGTCCAGAAAATCGAGGTCTTCCCGAACGAACTGAAAGGATTCCAAGAACTCGATCACTTCCTCGAGTCCCGCGCTGACGAAGTAGCTGCGATTGGGAGCGTACTTGCGGATGAACAAACTGAAGGTTGCGGGGGCGAACATGGCATGTTTGTGATAGCCGGCGGCCATGGTCAGTTCGTACAAGTCCGTCAGAAGGACCAGTTCCCTTAAATGTGCGTGCATGAAATGCTCCTTTTCCGACCCAGGTAGTGCGCCTGTCGCTGCAAATCATCCGTGCCCATGCTAAACAATAAACTAATCATGGTGCTGCGGACTGGAATCTTTCTGCAGGAATTCTTCGATGAGCTCCTGCAGATGCCCGCGATCCTTAATCCTGATATCAAGCAGGCGGGTGTAACCCAGCAACCGGCCCAGCACCTGCAGTTTATTTTCTGACTCCTCCTGCGTTGATCTGCGCAAATCGGCTTCGATCCAATCCCCTTGCGGGTAGGTCTTGAATCCTGATGCCTGCAGGACTTGACTCAAAAATTGCACCCTCATGCGCCGCCCCTGCGAACCTCCGCCGCCCCCTTCAAAACGCATGGAGATGTAGTTTTTGTCGGCAACGTGACCGCAAACGCCGTCAATGACTACAAAATGATAGCCAAAGCGGATGTTGATATTCAGATAATCCTTCGAGACCAAGGCAAAGCTGGCCAGTAGCGTGGATTCGAAGTCCACAATCCCGGCGCTCACTCGATCGAACTCCTGCCAGTCGAAAGCGGGAGGCAGTGACGACCAGTCTATGCCGGAGTGGTTGAGACCTTGCCAGAGTGCTCGCAGACCGGGGTTGTTCAGATCCTCCACAGAGACCTGCTTCCTCTCTCCGGCTCTCTTGCGAATTCCATCGCCCAGGTCGAGTATATGCAGCGATACCGGGATAGCGGACTTGAGCTTCCGGGTCCCTCGAAACTTGCCGCGTCCTTCCTCTCCCAGCGAGAAGACCTCGGCAATAGCCTTTTCGTGCGCAAAACGGAGGATGTCATTGATGGTCCGGCAATTTTCCGGAGTGAAGGAGGCATCTCTTGGATCAGTTAAATTAAGCGGTGAAACGTGTTTGAGAATGCTCTGCAAGCGCTTCTGCACAGGACTTTCGAAATACCTGTTGGGGGGGGTGCAGTGTGCTTCACTCAATCCCCGCACTTCGCCGGCAAAAACTATTTGCCGATCGGCATCAACCGTTACCGTTTGGCCGTCACGCAAAACGCATGTGGCTTTTCCAGTGTTTACCAGGGTAGGTATCCGGTGTTCCCTGGCAACTGATCCCAAATGGCCGGCCACCGAGCCCACATCCGTGACTATGGCGGACAGCCTGGTGATCACCTGAGCAAATTCGGGAGAGGTGGTGGGTGCAACCAATACCGAACCCGTAGTCAGTTTCTGCAAATCCGAATCGGAAAGGATTTTTGCGACCTTTCCCGTTGCCTTCCCGGATGCCGCTTTTTCACCCTCGTGGAGGAGAATCTCGTTCGGCACCTCAATGGCAATATCCCGGCAGGCATCCGCCGTCGCTTCCGATTTTAGCGGACGTGTCTGCAGCAAATAGAGCTTTCCGTCAACATCCATGCACCACTCGACGTCCTGGGCGACTCCGAAATGGGATTCCAGCTTCACGCCCCATGCCGCCAAGTGCTTTGCCGATTCATCGTCCAGTGAGATACTGTGTGCTTCCGAAGGATCGAGCTCAATCAGTTCTATGCCCTTCCCATCCATCGCAAGTACCGCTTTATGCCTTTTTGTGCCCCGTTCCCTTTGCTTGATGGTGCGGCTGCTGTCTTTGAATATCTCGAATACATCCGGCGCTACACTTCCCTTCACCAGGGGGTCGGCCAGTCCCCAGACCGAATATATCTTGACACTGTCGGCTGCGGTCGAGAAAGGGTCCTGTGTATACAGGATGCCGCTCGCTCTGGCGTTTATCATCTGGATAACCAGTACGGCCATGGGGGTTTCTGAATCCAGCAAACCATTAATGATGCGGTATGAGAGGGCTCGCGCGGAATACTTGCCGGCGATCACTTCCTTGTAGGCTTCGACAAGATCCTCGGCAGCAACATTGAGAACAGAGCGGTATTGACCGGCAAAGGAGAATTCGGAATCCTCGGCGACGGCACTGCTGCGGAGAGCGAGAGGAATTGTGCGCGTGCCTACCAGACGGGCACAAAAAAAGGACATGGCCTCTTCAAGATCGGCAGGCAGCGCGGACTGCTTGATCATTGTCATGATTTTTTCAGACGTCGCCTTCATTGAGGAAGTCGATTCAACGTTGAGTTCAGCAAGCAGTTTATCGATTTCGGGTTCGAGCCGGTTGAACTTGATGAAGTCCTGAAAGGCGCGCGCTGTCACGACAAATCCCGCTGGAATGGGCAGTTGTAAATTCCTTGAAACGGCGGCAAGATTTGCCGCCTTGCCGCCGACCATCTTTTCGGAGTGATCGGGTATTTCATCCAGCAGCAGCACCTGGGGCATTGACCGGTCATACCCAGCAGCGGCCAGTGCACAATGAATCGCCTGGTCGATGTGCTGAAAGATGTCGGTCAAGGCCTCATAGCGGCTCGGTGCCAGGGTGCGAAGTTCTTCGATCATTGCTGAGATCGCGTGGGATAGTTGCAGGTAAGTTTTCCTGACGAAGCAGAAATCAACCCGCTCCTCCTCATCGCGCACCTGTTCGAGCCGTGCCATGAGGCTGTGGCCCAGACTGTCGAATTCCAGAAGCGACCGAAACGCCTGATATTTTTTGCGTACGAGATGGCCCGGAGTAAAGGTTCGGGAAAAAATGTGCCGTAGTCTCTCAATCAGAGGCATCATCTGGATTCCTCACTTAACCTCGCACAAACTGGGAAATTGATGCAAATATACCGCACAACGGCAGCAAAGATTGTAGCATGTCGTGAGCAAGAACGCTGGATTTACTGTTCACCAAGAGTATCATTTTTGGCCGGCGCAGCCTGAAGCGACACGCCTTGGGCATGTGCAGGTAGCTTTCGATCGCCAGAGGAAAGGGAATTCTCGTGCTGCTTTCCCGTCTTGTTTAGGCTCCTGGATTCGGTTCAGATTCGAAAGCTCGCGGGGGGATTAGAGGCATGCTGAAGGGGTCTTGCCAACTGCGGCCCCTCGGTGGCACCAGAGGCATGGACCCGACTCAGCCATGTCGTCGGAGACTATGCTTCGGATGTTTTTCCGGCGGTGTTCGCATGCAGATCGAGAGTTTTTTGAATGTGTCTGAAATAGGGCAAGTAACCCCTTATGTTTTTGAACACAATGCGTGCCAGAATATAAAGCAGAATAAAAATTGTAATGTATTGTGTCGAAGACCAGAGGATGGAAAGAGGGTAGGCAAGTTGGAATTCAACGCCTAAAAAGCGGCTCTGCATCCACGAGAGTGCAAAGGGCACCGGCCACAAACAGGCGGCGCTGTAGGCGATCATGTTGAAGAAATATTTGCCAAACACATCATTTGCCTGTTTGTTGCAAGCCTTGTAGCCTTGCTGATCCTTAAGCTGCAGGGCCGCCATGGAAAGCTGGTGCTGTTTGGTGAGCTCATCCTCCATAGTTTCGATGTGCCGCCGGTTGAAGCGCAGGGCGAGAGAGACGGTGAATTCTCCCAGCACTACAGTGATCATGGCCAGAAGAAAGGTGCCCAGCAGGAAATTGACCATGGCATCTGCGGTCATTCGATACAAACTGATCAGATAGTGATCTAGAAACGTGGGAATGCTGCTAAAAAATTCCATCTTGAAAACACCTCACCAAAAAAACTGCCAGGCTGCGGGCACACTCCCTGCCCGCAGCCTCTGCCCTTTACACAGTCCGTTCAACCTGCCGGTACCCGGATTAATACGGCGGCACCCAACTGACTCCGAAGAAGCCTTTGGAGAAGTAGCGAAGGCCGGTATAAACCGCCAGGACAATGAAAAGAATTTTCAACCCCTTTTCCGGGATGTACTTGGAAGTGCGTGGTCCGATCATGGAGCCGACAAATATTCCCACCAGTTCCACTCCGACGAGGCTCCAGCTGACCATGGCTCCAGCCATCATGTAATTGAAAATACTGGTGATCATAGAGATCAAAACGGTCAAGGCGGAAGTTCCCGCCACAATGTACATGGGCAGACCGGTCACGCTGGTAAGAAATGGCACGTACAGAAATCCGCCGCCCACACCGATGAATGAAGAGATGGCTGCAATTCCGATTCCGCCGAGGAACGGCCAGATCGGGTTAAATTTGAACTCGACGCCGAAGAATGAAAAAGTGATCTGGCTCAGGCTGAACCTGCTGACCTTCACACCCATAGCCGCGATCTCCGCCTCACTCTTTTTCTCTTTGATGCTCTGTTCGAATGCCCGGGCTGCTGCTTTTGCCTCTTTCTTGCTCTTGGCTCCCGCAGGAGTCATCTCATAGGTGAGGAAGCCGCCCAATACCAAAACGATCAAGCCGAACCAGCCCTGATACTGGCTGAGCTTGATTTTTCCGGCGGTCAGCCAGGGTATGGCGGTGGCACCCACTACTGATCCCAAACCCAGAGCAATACCCAGAGGCAATACGATACGCCCCAACTTGTAATAGTTCAATGTCGATATGGCGGCGCTCAAACCCACCAGATATTGATTGGATACGCGGATACTGTCGGTGATGAGCTTGTTCAGAAAGGGCGAGGATTGCTTGAAAGTGCGGGCATAATCGCCCAGGCCGAAAACCGTCAGATGCCCTACACCCGCCATAATTCCACCGAAAGCTCCCACCGTCGAAAAGATCCAGCCGACCCATACCGCCCAGAAAAAGCCGAGGACGATTCCCGGTGAAGGAGCGCCGGGGATGCCGAGGTAACCGGGGGCGGCGTCAGCCGGCAACGTTCCGTCAGCCTTGCCCCGTTCGATCGCTTCCGCCAATGACTTGACCTCTTTTACAGGGGCTTTTTCCGCAATCTGTGCCGGAGATGCCTGAGCAGGTGGAGGCGGGGTGACAGCCTGAGGCGCCGGCTTGGGTGCCTGCTGCGGTGCACTGCCCGGAGCGGCCTGTTCCGTTGTCTGTTCTTGTGTCTGAGCCATAGTTGCCGGTGCAACCGCCCACGACAAAAACCAAGCAGTTAAAATAAAAATAGCAACTAGGAATCCAAATTTCATTCGCATAAATAATCTCCTCTTACGGGAATTCTAAAGTTTTGAACTTATATTTCAACCGCTTCATATTCAGGATGGCCCAACGTCTGGACGAAATCACCAATGGGCTCACCGTTGACTCAATTCACCTCCTTTCAAGTGATTATTCTTTTGCGAAGCTGCCAAGCGGTTAATACGAAATGCGGGAAGTTACTTGAGCAAACTTTATGCCAGCACATTCACGTGCTCCATTTGCCTCGTCGGTCATCCGAGCAACGCAGACGCTCATCCATGTTCGAGCAACATCTCAGTGTTGCTTGTGCAACCAGGCGTAGTCCAACCATGCCGTGTCCGCGGTGTGTTCGGCGAAAATACGATATTGCCTGTACGCCCCAATATTCTCGAGGAATAACCGGGAGCTTGCCCGAGAAGGGGAAATTATTCTCCCCCTTGACGGCGATAAATTGGGCTAAAGGTTGAATTGTCCATGACTTACATCATCACCCTCAAGGCGGAGGGAGTCCTCGGACAAGCTCCCGGGGGAACCCCCCTTGAAGTACTCCACCAATTTTCGGAGACCAAGTGATTTTAGGTGCAACAAAACCTTGCACCAATGATAGGCTAATGAATTTACTATGTGTAAAAACAATATATTGCACGGGAGAACTAAAAAATTTGCAGTGCAAAAAAATTATTGCACCATGTTCGTCACAGCGCTGCATACCGCGAGAATCTAGCGGTGCTGAAAGTGGCTGCATCGATATATTCCAGCGGCGCCCCTGGCTGGGTAGGAAACGACGCGCCCCTTTGTCCCTGCGGAAGTTGATCGGGGTTATGGCTCTTTGCCCGGCGGTGAGGAAAGCTGCACCGGCAATTAGCGCCGCAGGGTGCGGTTCATGGGTGGTATAGAAATTGCTTTCCAAGAAGCCGCGGCAAACATGGCGAAACCACTCCCTATGACGATCGAGGACAGTGCGATGGGGCTCATTTTAGTAGTCGATGATGAAAAGGATGCAGGCCGACTCATGGAGCGTGTGTTATCCACTTCGGGGCATAAAGTTTGCGCCATAGCTGATCCCGACGAAGCAATAACGTGGCTGCAGCAGAATACTCCTGATCTTGTGCTGCTCGACGTCAAGCTCAAAGGCAGGAGCGGCATAAGCGTTCTGGAGTATCTGCACGGCCATGAAATTCAGACGAAAGTGGTGATGGTGACCGGGTATTCATCGCCGGAAACCAGGAACAAGGCGCGCCAGTTAGGGGTCCAGGAGTATTTGAGCAAACCCGTTGAAATTGACGAGTTGGAGAGTCGTATCAACAAGCTGCTTGAAGCTGGGTGAGGCGGGATATTGCCAACGGCGTACTGAAACGTTGTCCAGTTGCTCGTTTAATCCGGAGATTGCGTCATAAGTTGCGAGAGTTTATAGAAAAATCTGTTTAAATGAGTTATCGTGAAGTCACCATCAAGGGAGATAACAATTCAACATAGGTTCTTGGGCAAGTTGGAGGAAGCTAATGCAGAAAGAAACTTACAGTCTTTGTTTTATGTGTTCAGTGCGCTGCCCCATTCGCGTGGTTACAGAAAATGGTCAGGTCAGGTGGATAGAGGGCAATCCGCATGTGGCAGGGATGGAGGGCAGTCTTTGCCCGCGCGGATCTGCCGGGATTGCCTTGCTCAATGATTCGGAACGACTGCAGACTCCGCTGATTCGTACCGGGCCCCGCGGTTCGGGCAAATGGCGGCAAGCCGACTGGGACGAAGCACTCGACATGGTGGGTGAAAAGCTCAGGGAAATCATCGACCAGTACGGCGGGCACAGTGTTGTTTTGGGCGAACGGACCAATTTGAGTACGCATGTCAGCAAGACTTTTCTGAAGGCCATCAAGTCGCCCAATCACTTCACCCACGATGCGTTGTGCAAGGGGTCAGTCAACACCGCCTGCCGATCCCTTTTCGGCTACACCGATGCGCAATTGGGCATCGACTACAAGAACACCAAGCAGCTGATTCTTTATGGGCGAAACATCTTTGAGGCCATCGAAGTTAAGGTTGCCAACGCAGTGACTGAGGCACTGGATAAGGGGGCGAAGCTCACTTACATCGATCCGCGTGTCAGCGTAACGGCCACTAAGGCCAACCGTTACTGGATGATTCGCCCGGGAACCGACCTTGCCCTGAATTACGCCCTCATCCATGTCATCCTCAAGGAGCGGCTTTACGATGCCGGCTATGTGGAGCGCTGGGTGGACGGGCTGCACCGGCTGCAGGATTTTGTGCGCCCCTACACGCCCGAATGGGCAGAGCAGGAGACGGGTATCCCGGCGGAGGAGATTGTAGATTTCGCCAGGGAAGTGAGCAAGGATAAGCCTTCCGTCGTGTTCCACATGGGGTATCGCGGCGCCAGTCACACTGATGAGATCTATCTCAGACGCTCCATTCTCATTCTCAATGTGCTCATGGGCAGCATAGAAGCCAAGGGCGGCTACTTTATCAAGAAGGGGCCGGGAGAAGTAGGAGCCAAACCCGCGCGCAAGCTCACCGAACAGGATCTGCCCAAAGTCCAAGTCGCGAGATTCGATAAGGTGGGAACGCCGGATTTCCCATTGCCCGACCCCAACCACGGTGTCGGACAGATGCTTCCGTTCGCCATTTTGAACGAAGATCCGTATCCCATCAAAGCAATGATCGCCAACCGCTTCGATCCGCTGATGTCCATCCCGGACACCAATCTCACCAAGCAGGCTCTGGATAAGCTGGATCTTATCGTGACCATCGATATCAACTTCAGTGACATCGCCTGGTATTCGGATGTCATTCTGCCCGAATCCATTTATCTCGAGCGGACGGACTGCGTGCAGCAGGCGAATGGACTGAAGCCCCAAATGTTTCTGCGCAAGCAGGTTATTCCACCGCGCTATGACACCCGACCGGCGTCCATCATCCTCAAACAGATTGCCGAACGTTTGGGGGTCGCCCAGTACTTCCCGTACGAAACCATGGAAGATCTGGTCAGGTGGCAATTGGAAGGCACCGGCTTCACCCTGGAGGACTTTGACGAGAAGGGATTTGTCGCCTACACGGACAAACAGATTCTGTGGGACCGCCAGGATGGGATCAAGTTCAAAACCCCTTCCAAGAAGATCGAATTGGTCTCCTCCTTGCTCGAAAATTCCGGATTCGAGTCATTCCCTGCCTACCAATCCAAGATTTCGCCCGAAGACAAGTTCCGTTTGACCATGGGGCGGTGCGCTCTGCACACCCATGTATCAACCCAGAACAATCCGTATTTGAGTGAAATCGTACCGGAAAACGTGTTGTGGATCAACACCCGCAGGGCGGCCCAGCTGGGTATCTCAGACGGTGCGCTGGTGGAAGTGACGTCCAGTCGCGGGGCCGGCAAGATCAGGGCATATGTCACGGACTTCATTCACCCTGAAGCGGTCTTCATGCTGCATGGTTTCGGCCATGAAGCCCAGGCTGCAACCCGCTGCTTCAACAGGGGAGTATCCGACAGCCTGCTGTTGGAAAATATCAGTGATACGGTGGGTGGAAGTCCCGCACTGCACGATACCTTTGTTGCCCTAAAGTGTGCTTAACGCAACCATTCTCAGACGGAGAAGTCGCTAATGAGTAACTATTATCTGTTTCAGGACGTAAAGAAATGCATCGGCTGCCACAGCTGCGAAGTAGCCTGCAAAAGCAACAAGAACCTGCCTGTGGGTCCCAAGATTTGTCAGATCGTTACGGTGGGCCCCAAATTTGTGGGGAAGCTGCCCAAGACCTCCTATACCTTCATGCCCTGCTTCCACTGTGAAAATCCGTGGTGCGTGGCGGCTTGCCCCACCGGGGCGATGCAGAAACGCCCCAGAGACGGCATTGTCTTTGTGGATGAAAATCTCTGTGTAGGCTGCAAAACGTGCATGTCTGCCTGCCCGTGGGGAGCGCCCCAGTGGAATCCGGAAACCGGCAAGGTGGTCAAGTGCGATCACTGTAAAGATCGCGTCGACGCCGGATTGAAGCCGGCCTGCGTGACCGTGTGTACGACCCACTGCCTGCATTTTGGAAAACCGGAAGAGATCCCGCAGGTGAGACGGGAGCGCTACGCCAAAGCCATGTCGGCTTTGGAGTAGGGGGGCCGATCTCCCATTGCGGGTGCCGGATATCTGATACCGATTAACGAAATCCCGAGAGGAATCAAAATTCATGGCGAGTCCCATTTGTGAAGTCACCAGGACCATAAAAAGTGTAGCGGAGATGCTTTCCTCCGGGCGACTCACCTATCCGCGTTGCAGGCATCGAGCTGAAGAGCTTTTAAAGCTGTTGGAAGACGTTTCCTGGGGAAGAGGGGGAGCCGAGCACTACACGGCCATGGAAACCCTCGCCAGGACGTTGGTGGACGAGGGGCCGGATGAGGCCTGCGTGGAGGCCGGGAGTACTGTTCTCTCGGCTCTGCACGACCATCGCGAGGTCTTTGCGAGCCACATCGAAACGCACATCTGCCCCACGGGAGAATGTGTCAAACTGGCCCCGGCGCCTTGTCAGATCGCTTGCCCTGCAGGGATCGATGTTCCCAGTTATGTGACTTTGATCGGTTTGGGGCGGGATGCCGAGGCGGTCGAGCTGATCCGCGAAGACAATCCGTTCCCCTGGGTTTGCGGCCTGGTCTGCACGAATCCGTGTGAATTCATGTGTGTTCGGGGACGTATGGATAAGCCCATATCCATCAAGTATCTGAAAGGATTTGCAGCGGAACGGGCCATGTCTGAAATGCGCTATAAAAATCCGTCGAAAGCTCCGGACAACGGGCGCAAGGTGTGCATCATCGGTGCCGGCCCAGCCGGAATGACGGCAGCCTATTATCTCGCGCTGAAAGGCTATCGAGTCACCATCATTGAGGCGCTGCCCGTTCCGGGGGGGATGATGATGGTCGGCATTCCCCGTTATCGACTGCCGCGTGAAGTGATTGATCGTGAAGCGGGGGCCATCGAGGAGTTGGGCGTCGAGTTCCGCTACAACACCAAACTGGGGCAGGATGTGACTTTCGAGGAACTCAGGCGGGAGGGTTTCGAAGCGTTCCTCATTGCTGTCGGCGCCCACGACGCCTACAAGCTCATGGTGCCGGGTGAAGAGGACTATCCGCAAGTGATTGATGCCATAGGGTTTCTGCGCCGTGTGGCGCTGGGCGACCGACATGCTCCGGGCAAGAAGGTTGCCGTTGTTGGCGGGGGCAATGTTGCCATCGATGCTGCGCGCACCTGTATCCGGCTGGGTTGTGAATCGGTTACCATCGTCTATCGCAGAACCCGCTCGGAGATGCCGGCTCATGAGGAGGAAGTCACACAGGCGGAGGAAGAGGGAGTCAATCTCGTCTTTCTGACGGTGCCCGTTGCGGTTAAAGGGGATCAGGACGGCATCACAGGACTCCAGTGCCTGCGAGCCGAACTGGGTCAGCCCGATGAAAAAGGCAGAAGACGCCCGGTGCCGATTGAGGGCAGCGAACACCTGCTTGAAGTCGATGCAGTCATATCCGCCATCGGTCAAACGGTCGACAACGTGGGACTCACGGACCTGGAGGATCTCAAGTGGTCCAAGCGCAACACCATAGCGACCAACACCGTGACCATGGAGACTTCTGTTGCGGGAGTTTTCGCTGCGGGAGACGTGGTTTCCGGTCCTGCTACGGTGGTTGAGGCCATCGGCGGGGGGAAGAAGGCTGCCGAAGCGATCGACCGCTATCTGCACGGGATTCCACAACCCCAAATGCCTCCGGTTCCGGTTCGCAGACGTCGCCTCGAGTGCATCGAAATGCCTGCGTCGACAAAAATGAGCCTGACTCGACCGGAAATGCCCTTCCTCAATACGGACCGAAGACGTATCACCTTTCAGCAGGTGGAGTTGGGCTATCCCGAGAACGCCGTCAGAGAGGAAGCCAGGCGTTGCCTGCGGTGCGATATCTGCAGACGCTGCGGACGCTGTGTCGAAATCTGCCGTGACATGATGGGAGTGAACGCCCTGCAGCTCGGCTATCTCGATTTCGATCACCCAGTGCCCACCGATTTGCGCTCCACTGCCGAACGGTGCATCGCGTGCGGAGCCTGTGCGGCCAACTGCCCTAATGAAGCCATGATCGTACGCGACCAAGATGGGGAACGCTGTGTCATGCTCTGCGGGACCGTGCTCAACCGCTTGAAGCTCGAATATTGCCAGCAATGTGGAGTCCCGGTCGGCCCCGCAAGGTATCACGATTATATAACCAAGAGGATCAAAAGCGTTGGACCCACCGCCGGTGATTTGACTCTGTGCGTCGCATGCGCTAGAAAGTTGGCAGCCGAGCGACATTCAGAGATTTCGCCGCCTGCTTCGACAAGAAAGCCGGCAGATTAGCCGGCGCGCGGGTGGAAACGTGTTTTGAGACCATCAGGAGGGCAGCAAGATGAGCTTTCGCAGGGGCCAAAAAGTGGTTGTCTTAAGACCATCGGAGGATGAAAGCTGGCAGGACTATATGAATCAGTACATCGGCATGCACGGAATTATTACTGATCCGGACATCTCCAAAAATGATCCCGACGCGCTGATCGAAGTCAGCCTCGACGAAAAAGGAACACACCGCTTCCCACAGGACTGTCTGCGCCCTCTTGAGGAGTGAGGAGGATGCGATCCTGCATTGAAAAGTTCGGTTACAGCGCCCGGTGGGTCGACGGCATGGCCCTTGATAGCGGCGGTGGAACACCACAGATGAGGCTTTGATGCGACTGCAGGATTTGCCTGATGCCGGCGGAATGTCCGTTCACTTTGTATCGGGGGATCTCAGCGTCGAGGAGGCAATCGATCTGATGGCGCAGAGCAGAGCCGGTGCCTTGATCATCGCCCACCAAGATCAACCGGTTGGAATCTTTACGGAACGCGATGTCATGCGCTGTCATGCCCATTATCGGGGCCGGCCGATTTCCCAGGTGATGGTGCGTCAGGTCATGACCAATCGGCTGTTCGTTGCCGAATCCACTGAAAAAGTCAGTGAAGCTCTGAGCACAATGCTGCAGATGGATATCCGCCACCTGCCGGTTGTCGAGGGAGGCCGAATCACCCGCATCATTCCCCTCCGGGAGATAGTGCAGCACCATGTGGCTTCACTGAATGCCGAACTGCGATATCTTCACGACTACCTTGCCGACCTGCAGGAAGCAGGACAGGATTAGACATCATGGGAGATCAATAATGGTTCAAGTCATATTGAATGATCAAGCCCTTCAGGTGGAGGAGCAAAAAACCATTCTTGAGGTGGCCAGAGCAAACGGCATTAAACTACCGACCCTTTGTTATCACCCGGCCCTGAAGCCGTCCGGTTCGTGCAAGCTCTGTGCGGTCGAGGTGACCGGGCAGACAGGGCGGCAGCTCACCATGCTTTCCTGTGTTCTCAAGGTGAAAGAAGGACTCATCGTCAGGACCGAGAGCGACTTGGTGCAAAAGGCTCGCACCAAAGCTTTTAAAGATCTTCTGCAAATGGCGCCGCAATCCAGGGTGATCCGAAAGCTTGCGGATGATTATGGTGTGGAACTTGGTCCCCCACCCGACGGGTGTATTCGCTGCCGGCTCTGTATCCGAGTGTGCAAAGAAATTGTGGGCGCCAGAGCCTTGAAAATGGAAAAGCGCGAAACGGGAAATTTTGTGGTGCCCACCGAGGGGCTCTGCATCGGCTGCGGCACCTGCGTCAACATTTGTCCTACAGGCGCCATTGAACTGGTCGATAGGGAGAGTGTGCGGACTATTTCAATTCGCGGCGAGGTCATCGGCCGGCACGTTCTTGAGCGGTGCGAAGCCTGTGGGAAGCTTTTTGCCACCGAAAAGTTCCTCCGCCATGTCCAGGATCGCGTCATACCTCATCCGGATGTAAAAGAGCATCACCAGTATTGCCCCACGTGCGCTAAGCTGTTTTCACCACGCGTCAGGTCAAGCTCAAAATTCAGGCGCATTTAAATGTGACATTTTACTGGGTTGGTCCAAGCAGACCCCGTTCTTTCATGTACTTGACGATTGCTCCGGCGATTTCGGCGCCGGCCCGGTCTACGTCCTCATTGGTGGCGTTTTTTGCCAGAACAAATTTTGCCGCCGCCGCATAAGGATTCATGGTGACCACCGCGCCCGGCTTCCTGCCACTGCCCGTTTCCGCGCCAAATGACAGGAATGGGGTGTCGGGATGTGATGCCAGATCGCACACCTCCACGTGGATCTGCATGTCCGTCGCGCCTTCCCCGAAGCCGATCACGGCGCGACGCAGTCGATTGCCCTCATCTACCTGCAGGAACTGCCCTCGCACCAGCCAGCCCATAGCGGGTACCGACTGATCCTTGGGGATTCGCACCGCGGGTATGTTCCTTGCGTTTAGCCCTTCGACTATGGAAGCTGCCAAACGGCTCACCAGGTTTGCCGCCACTGCGGACGCGTCCTGCCCTTGTTCCAACGGTCCGTGCCTTTCCAGCAGCCTGCCTTTGAGCAGGCCTCCCCTGTTGAGAATACCACTATCCTCGTGGATTTCAGCGACATCGATGGCAAAGTCTGAAACATACACCATCCCGGGCATGATCCCAGGTTGGACCGTCTGGTCGAGGTCGCCTTTATTCTTGATGGCACCATGGGCAGCGACTGCCGGCAGCAGCGTCACCCAGACAACAAGGCAAATGGTTGGCAGAGGCTTCATGTCGCACCCTCATTCTGGAGCATGTCAATCGCGCCCCGTGTGTTACGCACAACAATATTGAGTGACAAAATAACAGTATTGAATCAAGCATAGCACAACGGTAAGCCGGCCACTAGCCCTATTGTGCATTACGCTCAGAATGGCGTTCAGACCATCTCGAGTTGCCCTCATGCTCTGCCCGAAAGCACATTACCTGCTCTTGTTAACAGAAGGGATGATTTGGCTTTCTCCAAACCCGCAAGCGTGCTTTGGTGATCCCTCGGCCGCTATCCTGCCGGTGCGGCAAAGGGAAATGGTTAACCTCAATTTGAGGGTGTGCTACATTCTTTGGCGGTCATCTTTTAATGAGGCCATACGCTCCTGCGAGTGCGTACGTAAAGGTGTCAACTCCGCCAGTCCGAGAAAATTCGGAATCTTGGGAGGTCCGTGACTGCGGGCTGCCGGGATGACGGAGCAGCACTTTGAACCCACTGCAGGGTAGCCTTTCAGTCTGTGGATTAACAATGCGCGGAGTAGAGATGATGGTGACGCTACCGGTCTTCGGCAAAAAAGAAGTGTACGTGGTCAATCCCAGCAAGATCATAGCACTCGGTCTCAATTACCGGGATCATATTGCGGAGAGTCATTCCGTCAGGGTGCGCGGGTTCACCGACGAGGTTCCCCGTGAGCCGATCTTGTTTCCCAAGACTCCCAACGTGCTGATCGGTCACGAAGAGCCGATCATAATACCGAAATTCTTGAAAACCTATGGCTTCGAAGAGATCAGAAATGATTATGAAGCGGAACTGGCCATTGTCATCAGGGACAGGTGCAAAAATGTGCAGGAAGATCAGGCGATGCAGCATGTCCTTGGATACACCTGCATGAACGACGTGAGCCAGCGCAATCTCCAAACGGGAGATCGCTCCGGCTGGTTTCGCGGAAAGTCCCTGGACACTTTTGGTCCCATTGGACCTCGATTGGTGCCGGCGGAAGCTATCGGCGATGCCCAAAACCTGAATATTCGGTGTCGGCTGAACGGCAGGACGGTGCAGGACTCCAACACGCGCCACATGATTTTCCCCATCCCCAGGATCATTGCCTTCATATCCATGAATTTCACTCTCATGCCGGGGGATATCATCGCCACCGGCACGCCAAGCGGCGTGGGCCCCATCAAACATGGTGATGCGGTGGAAATCGAAATTGAAGGAATCGGCATCCTGCGCAATCCGGTTGTCGAAGAGTAGACGATTCAGCTAACGGCTCGTGCAGGAAAAAACCGATCAATGGTGGACCTCGCCTCCTGCAGCCACCGCTTCCTTTCATCGTGCGTGCTGGTGACCACCACGCTGAAGGTGAAACGATAAAAGGCACTGACGCCACAGAGACCAAAGACGCAGTTTTTCCAAATGGTTTCAAGTGGATCGCCAAAGATGTTCTGTTCCCTTTCCGGAGGAGTATTGGAGGTATTGAAGACGACGGCAGCCGTGGCGCGCAGCAGGCCCTTGGGAGTGCCCTCACCGCTGTCACCCTCCAGGAACTCGTAGGCTAGCCCGGGGCGAATCACTCGGTCGATCCAGCCTTTGAGCACTGCAGGGGGTTGTCCCCACCAGTTGGGGTGAATGACAACGATGCCGTCTGCCTGGCGAATCTCTTCGCAGTGCTCTCTAATTTGTGCCGGAACGGTTGCGTCTTTGGGGATTTCTACTGCGGGCAGCAGCGGGTTGAATTGCTCGCCGTACAGGTCATGAAAAAAGACGCTGTGCCCGTTCGCCTGGAGCTGCGCGACAACCGTGTGCGCAATGGCATGGTTGAAACTTGTCTGGACAGGATGGGCAAGGATGACTGATACTTGCATAGCCGCCAATAGTCCTTTCTTGCTCGCGCTATCGTCGACGGGATAGTTCCATCGGCTCAATAGGAAAAACAAGAAAAAGGAGATGATCCGAATGTCAAACAACATCCATGCCAGGCTTCCTTTTGTGCTTGTGTGCACCCTGTTTCTTGCGCTGTTCCCGCCAAATGGCGCAGCGCTTGCCGCGACGAACTACCTTTCCCTGACCTCCATAGGCGAGGGAGCCACCGATCCGGCCGTAGGAGTCCACCGGTTATCCGACGACAGCCAGCGGACGATCACCGCGATACCTGCCGATGGCTGGCAGTTCGACCACTGGGAAGGCAGCCTCAGCGGCTCAACCAACCCTGCCCAGCTGACGATGAATGAAAACAAGCGTGTCACGGCTGTGTTCATTCCCAACCAGGCCGGTGCGGAAAATGCTCTGGCACGTTATGCCGGTAAACTCGACACGAATTATACATGGTATGAATACAAACGCGACCACAATATCGGGTGGACCAAGTACACAATTCGACTGATTTCGCAGCAATGGCGCTCTGCAGACGAAGTGGATCGCGTGCTGTGGGAGCATGATCTCGGCATCATTGAGCCCCTGTTCAGAACGGACAAAGTGCTGATGGTGATCGGCGGGGGCGACAATGGGGATTTGCCCGCAGAGGCGAATGACGCAATTGCTGCGGCCTGCCTGCTGACCGGAATCACTTACGTGCAATTGGACCAGGTGCCGAATCAGCCCCTCAAATTCGCCGATGACCATGGCAAGAGCCGCAAGGAGGATGCAATCCTGGCATACGGGCTGGATAAAGCGCTGGTGACCGGCGATCAGGAGTGGATCGCCCATATGGCTATGGTCAAGGCCGTGGTTCGCGCCATGGACGTGGTTCAGGAAACATTGGGCGATGTCAGTGAATTCATGCTTGCTGGTGCATCCAAGCGGGGTTGGACGACCTACCTGACAGCCGCTGTTGATCCTCGAGTGAAAGCAATGGTTCCAATGTCAATCGATATTCCCAACATCCTTGAAAACATCAAACACCACTGGGAAGCCTATGGATTCTATGCCCCAGCCCTGCACGAATACGTTAAATTCGACCTGTTTTGTCGCATGGAAAACCCGGCCGAAATCCATGCAGAGGATGCTCTGAAGATCATCGACCCCATGACCTACTTCTCAAAATACACCATGCCAAAACTGCTGGTGGTGTCTGCCGGCGATCAGTTCTTCCTGCCGGACTCGAGCCGTTTTTACTTTTCCGCCCTGCCCCAGGTCAAACATCTGCGCTATACGGTCAACACCGATCACAGCCAGCAGCAGGCCATCGAAAAGTTGATCCTGTTTGCTCTGTCATGGGCGGGCAGGGCCATATATGAGGAAAATTTGCCGCAATTCACCTGGTCGTTTGAAGCCGACGGTTCCATCAGGGTAGAAACACAGACCACTCCCAATGCAGTCCGCTTATGGCAGGCCCATAACCCTGTAGCGCGTGATTTTCGTCTGGAAACCATAGGTCCCGTTTGGACCAGTTCGCCACTCTTTGACCAGGGCGACGGCGTCTACACTGGTTACGTGCCTCAGCCTCCAACAGGATTCTGCGCGTTCCTGGTAGAGCTTGACTTCGACCATGCCATTACTCTGACCACAGAAGTTGCCATCACACCGGACTTCCTTCCGTTTGCAGGAACTCACTGCCAAACGGGTCTGTTGTTCGCTGATGTGCCGGTCGATCACTGGGCTTTTGGCGACATCGAAAAACTCTACGCGAACGGCATCACTGCCGGCTGCAACAGTTCTCCCCTGATGTTTTGTCCGCGATATGCCCTCACCCGCGATCAACTGGCGGTGTTTCTGGAAAGGGGGGTGCATGATGGTAATTTTGTGCCCCTGCCCGCCTCCGGCATTTTTGTGGACGTGCCGCTGGGTCACTGGGCGGCGGATTGGATAGAACAGTGCTATCAGGACGGCATCACTGAAGGATGCAGCACCAACCCCCTCAGCTTCTGCCCGGACCGGCAGGTGACCCGTGCCGAAATGGCCATCCTTCTTTTGCGGGCAAAATATGACAGTTCTTACTCACCTCCGGTTTCCACCGGACTTTTCGCCGACGTACCGACAGGATACTGGGACGCCGTTTGGATTGAACAACTCTATCGGGAAGGAATCACCACCGGCTGCAGCGCCGGTCCGCTGATGTTTTGCCCCGACGACCCGGTAACGCGCGAGGAGATGGCGGCGTTCCTGGTCCGCACTTTCGATCTGTAGAGCAAATGAGGGGTTCTCCCAAGGCGTCGGGCGTGGTTTGGCAATGTATCGATGGAGAACAGAGGGTTCTAAATTCCCCGGGCAACCGAGAGGAGCCACCGAAAAATATGAGCGAGGGTCGCCGCGGTACATAGCCCTCCAAGCCACAGCAGTGCAAACCATAGCCATTGTCGTTGCTTGTCAGTAAGTGCTTTCATGGGATGCCTTGCCGCGAAAGATGTAGTAGCAATAGGCTGTGTATGTGAGCACCACCGGCAGCAGGATCACTGTGCCGACCAGCAGCAGGGACTGGGTCGGTCCCGCCGCCGCCGCCTGCCGAAAGGTGACTTCAAACGGTACCAGCCACGGCCATAAGCTGACGCCAAGGCCGATGTAACCGGTCAGGAAGACTCCGATGCCGAGGAAAAAAGGTCGGGTTTCATGCCCCCTGTGGAGATCCGACCAAATCAGGCCGAAGAAAAATATTGTCAGCAAAGGGACGGGCAGTAGACGAAATAGATTGGGAGAGCTGAACCACAAGTTCTGAATCCGTTCATCCATCATTGGCATGCTGATGCTGACCACTACCAGAAACAGCCCGACAAGGCCCAGCACGTAAGCCGCACACTTTCTCGCCCAGACCTGTGTGATGCCGTCCGTTTTCATCACCAGCCAGGTGGCTCCCAGCAAGGCATAGCCAAAGATGAGCGCTATCCCTGTCATGACACTGTAGGCATTCAGCCAGTCCAAAGGGCTCCCGCCAAAACTGCGGCCTTCCACCGCAATTCCCTGCACAAATGCCCCCAGAATCATGCCCTGCATCAAAGCGGCCGCAAGCGAGCCAAAATGGAACGAGTAGTCCCATATCCCGCGAGACCTGTGCGCCTTGAAGCGAAATTCGAAGGCCACCCCACGAAAAATCAATCCCAGCAGCATGCAGGTGACCGGAATATAAAGTGCCGGCATCAGAATCGAGTAGGCCAGCGGGAACGCGGCAAACAGCCCACCGCCGCTCAGCACCAGCCAGGTTTCATTGCCGTCCCAGAACGGGGCGATGGAATTCATCATCCTGTCGCGGCACTGTTCAGAGGGGGCAAAGGGAAACAAAATGCCCACTCCCAAATCGAAACCGTCGAGCAGTACATAAAGAAATATTGCCGCAGCGATGAGGCCGAACCAAATGAGGGGCAAATCCAGGAAGGTATCGAAACTAAACATGGCGGCCTCCTTTTTCGGAACCTAAGGTGGTGATGAGGGGCGGCTGTTTGACGCCGTGGGAGCCATAGGCATCATCCTCGGTATCGGGCCCGTTGGCGATCAATTTCAGAATATAGTAGGTGCCGGCGCCGAACACGAAGCTATAGGTGACGATAAAGGCAGTCAGTGACATGGCAACGGGTGTCGACAGCAAGGGCGATCCGGCATCAGCCGTGCGCATATAGCCCTGGATGATGTAAGGCTGCCGGCCGACCTCGGTGACGAGCCAGCCTGCCAGGACGGCAAGGAACCCGGCAGGAGTCAAGGCCATGCACCAATATTGAAACCAGCGGGTATCAAACAAGCGTTTTCTCAAGAACAGAACCAGTCCGCTGAGGCCGGTCACAATCATCAGTATCCCGATTCCCACCATGATGCGAAACGACCAGAAAACCGCTGCCACTGGAGGGCGCTCATTCCTGGGCCAGTGCTTCAGTCCCTTCACTTCACCGTCCAGGCTATGGGTCAGGATGAGACTCGACAACCTGGGAATTTCAATGGCATAGCGGGTGATCTCGTGTTCCTGGTCCGGCCAGCCAAACAGCCGCAGTGGAGCGCCTCGCTCGGTTTCCCAAAGACCTTCGATGGCGGCAACCTTGGTGGGCTGATGTTCGAGGGTGTTGAGCCCGTGCATGTCGCCCAGCAGCAACTGCACCGGGGCCACGAAAATGGCCATGATCATGGCCATTCCCAGCATCACTCGAGCATGCCTGAGATAGATGCTGCGCCACAGGTAGAAGGCGCCGACTCCCGCCACCACGAAGGCGGTGGTCAGGTAGGCGGCCGTGACCATGTGCACAAAACGGAATGGAAAAGAAGGGTTGAAGATAATCTGCAGCCAGTTGCTCGGGTAAAACAGGCCGTCCTTCGCCACGGCGAATCCCTGCGGTGTCTGCATCCAACTGTTGGCAGACAAGATCCAGAAGGCGGAAATGAGGGTCCCAACCGCCACGATGACGGTCGCTGAAAAGTGCATCCTGGGGCTCACCCGGTTCCAGCCGAACAGCATCACCCCAAGGAAAGAGGCTTCCAGGAAGAACGCAGTCAGTACCTCGAATCCCAGTAGCGGGCCTAGTACATTTCCGGCCCGGTCGGAAAAGACCGACCAGTTGGTGCCCAACTGAAAAGACATGACCACGCCGGAGACAACCCCCATGCCAAAGGTGACGGCGAAAATCTTGACCCACATGCGATAAACTTCCGCATAGACGGGGTTGCCCGTCCTCAACCAGCGCCACTCGAGCACGGCAAGCCAGCTCGCCAGTCCTATAGTGAAGGCCGGAAAAAGAATGTGGAAGGAAATGGTGAAGGCAAACTGGATACGGGACAGCAAAACAGGATCCAAACCATCGAACATGATTGTAACCTCCGAGCGAGGAGTTGGAAAAAATATTCCGGTCGGCCGAACAGAAAACTTCTTCTCCGATGAATGGGGGTCCGCAGCAGCCCCCAAACGGCCCGTCACTCGATGAATACCGCACAGGATATCACCGTCACGTAGCCGCCTTTTCTGCCCATGGCGACACACGGAAAAGATAATGCTTCAACAACCTTTCCGCTCATCAAATAAATCTCTCTTCTCTCGTCGTAGTCCTTGTCCGGATCGAACTCCACGCCGAGGGTTGTGGCAAGCATGGTGGAAGCCAGGTCCTCGGCAAAATCTCCCACCTCGATCTCTTCCTTGCCAAATGCATGATACTCGCTGATATAGCCGTAATGTCTGCGGTCGGCAGGGAAAGCGATGCCGACGGATGCGCCGATCATTCTGCCGTACTCGTTGGCACTCAGCTTGGCCATAACGCAAAATGTGATCTGTCCGGGCTTCAGAAGCCTCAATCCCTCCTCCAAACCGATGATTTGACACTCGGGCGGGAAGATGCTCGATACACTGACAATATTCTGCGTTTCAATGCGTGCATCGCGCAGCGCCAGTTCGTACGATTGGAGTTCATTTTTGTGGAAGCCAATCCCCTTGGTGAAAAATGCCTTGGTCGGGACAATCATCAGTATGCTCCTGTCACGCTGTGATACAAAGTTTAGGTTGCTGTGATGCAATCGCCGCCTTTAAAGACGCAGGTCATGGGTCGCCACGAAGATGTTACCATGTTGATCAGGGAACAACCGTCTAAAAATTTTCCGTGATGGATTCAATACAGGCGTTACGCTGCATGAAAGTTTTGGTGAAGGTGTGATGGATGAGGGCTTTCACGGTCTCGCGCACGGGCGGCTTGAACTGCAGATTGATCGCAGCGTCCAGCATGGCGCGGCTGATGGCTTTGTTCATTGCGGCCAAAACCGCAAGACAGGCCAGCGCCCAGTCGGATTTTTTGAGGTGCAGTGCCTGGAAATCGAGCGAGATCACTCGGGCCCGGCTGGCGGGAACAGCGATTCCAGTTGCCTGAATGAGCAGGGTCTTGGAATCCAGCCGGGAAAACATATCCCGGTGACGATCGATTCCTTCCTTGGCCAGAGCAATGACAATGGTTGGTTGGGTGATCCCTGTGAAATGGATGGCTTGCGGCGACAGTATCACTTCGCTTACCGAGGGACCGGTCATGACCGTGATGGCGTAATCGGTCTTTTGCGTGACCTGCAACCCGGCGGTCAAACCGGCAATGCACAGAACTTCACCCGCTGTCTGAATACGTTGTCCCGCTTTGCCGAGCAATACAATCTCCTGGCGTTCGGAGTCGGGCGGTTTGCAGGTTACTTCGATCGGGCTGGGCGGCTCGGCCGGCTTTAGCCGTGCGGTGATGCTGGCATACGCGTCGAAATATTCCGGTCGTTCATTTTCTGCAACGGCACCCTCCAAAGGATGCAGTTTGGACAGGTTCTCATTGATCATTTGCGGCGTCAACCTGTTGTGTTTCAGGTAGCGGCCCGGGCAGATGCCCTGGATATCGACGAAGCTGAAACCGCGATAACGCAGGGCACATTCCAGCAGGTGGGCGAGATTCCTATGGTACGCGGATACCCGGGCAACATAGGGAGCGCCTGCCGCTGTTGCTACTTGGCCGGCGTCCATGGGGCGTTCGATGCTGTTCAAAAACCCCGAGCCGATGGAAGCCGCAGCAGGTGTTGTGGACGAGAACTGGCCACCGGTCATGGCGAAGTTGAAATTGTTGAGCAGGAGCAGCGTGAGATCCAGGTTCCTCCGGCACGCGGCGAGTAGATGGGCGCCCCCGATACCGAGACCCCCATCGCCCATTGTCACCACCACCTGCAGGTCCGGGCGTGCCAGCTTGATTCCGGCGGCATAGGTCAACGCCCGGCCATGCAGTCCATGCAAGGCGTGTGTGTTGAAGAAAGTGTCAAACAACCCGGAACAGCCGATGTCGCTTACCATCACGATCTGGTTCCGGCACAGGCCCATATTCTGAAAGGCTCGGTCAAGAGCGCGCAGTACGGTTTCGTGTGAACAGCCCGGGCAAAACACCGGAGGGCGATTCTTGTTAAGTAAGCTAGCCAATGGCCGCCTCCCTGATCTGTGCGGGAGTGATCAAACGGCCGTTCATCTGCCCCAGGAATTCAACGGACTTATGCTTCAGGATACGCTTCACTTCCGTGACGTACTGGCCGAGGTTCATCTCTACTACGAGCACGCGTTTGGCATCCTGAGTCTGCTGCCGGATGAGTTCCTCGGGGACCGGCCAAAGGGTCTTGAGAATCAGGAGGGAAGCGGGTTTCCCCCGGGCTTTGAGCTCCTTGCAGGCGTCTCGCGCCGCCCTCCCGGTAATGCCGTAGGTGACGATCATGGTTTCGGCCTGCGGTTCGATGACCGCCTGCGCGTAACTGAAGCGGTCGACCCGGCTCTCGACTTTGCGCTTCATGCGCTCATTGATAGATGAAATGACGGCGGGATCGGTGGTGATATAGGCGTCCGTGCCATGAGTCGAAGACGTCTGCCGCACCAGAGTGGCATCTCCCAGGGGCAGGAAGCCCGGCACGTCGCTGTCGGGAAGCGGTTGGAAAGGCAGGAACGGCCGGTCGGCACGGGGAGGAGCGCGATCGATTATTGCTGGTCGTTCCATGCTGCTCCAGTCGACAGTTTCCCGGGTCAGTGCCACTTCCTTGTTGGAGGCAAGAAACACCGGGCAGCGATATTGCTCAGCCAAATTAAAGGCGTGCAGGGTCAAAGTGAAACAATCCCCCGCGTCCACCGGAGCAAGTACGATCACCGGCAGGCCCCCGGAAGTGCCCCAGCGCAAAAACTGGATATCCCCATCGGCGCCCTTGGTAGCGGATCCGGTGGAAGGGCCGAGGCGTTGAACATCGACGACCACCAGCGGTATCTCAGACCCTATGGCGAATGAAAGCTGCTCCGAGTAAAGGCTGAGACCCGGACCGGAAGTGGCCGTCATGGCTTTCAGACCGCACATGGATGCTCCGATGCAATACCCCATGGCGGCTATTTCATCTTCCGCCTGCAAAACGATACCGCCGGCGGGTGGGAGGATGTTCAGCATGGCGTTGAAGATCGATGTGGCCGGCGTGATGGGATACCCGGCAAAAAAGCGGCAGCCGGCTTCAAAAGCAGCCCATGCCAGCGCTTCGTTGCCGTCACACAGGCGAAGTTTCATCACATGCTCCCGCTGCGGGGTTGAGCCAGTCGACGCGGTCCTGCAGGGCTGGAAATTGTGCGCGGGCCCGATCTACTCGAGCACGATCGACTTGTGCCTTGAGGATCACTTCGTGGTCTCCGGCACTTGCTATGGCGATCCCCCATGGGTCGACGGTCATGCTGCGGCCTGCCATGAGAATCCCCTGATCAAAGCCAACGGAGTTGGCCGAAATAAGGTAACTTTGATTTTCCAGCGCACGAACTCGATTGAGCAGAAGCCAGTGTTCCAGTCGCGCCTGCGGCCAGGCCGAACAAACGGTAAACAGTTCTGCTCCAAGATCGATCATGCGGCGGAAAAATTCCGGAAAACGGAGATCGTAGCAGGTAGCCATGCCGATTCTGCCGAGTGGTGTGGCGACCACCGAGATTCTCTTTCCCGCCGTCAGGATTTGAGCTTCCAGGGAATGGTAGCCGAACAGGTGGATCTTCCGATAGTTCCCCAGCAGATCGCCTTTTGGCGAAATCAGGTAACTCGAATTATAATAATGATCCCCGTCTTTTTCGACAAAGCTGCCGCTGTGCAGGTAGGCTTTTAGTTCCGCCGCCAGTTCCCGCAGTGCGGACAGAGTCGGTCCATCCCTGCTTTCTGCTTCAGGTATGTAGCGATCGAAGCTCATGAAACCGACATTCCAAATTTCCGGCAAAACGATCAAATCCGAACCCCGGCACGACCGAATTAGACCGGTCGCCTTGTCTATCGTCTTGGATTTGTCTTCATCAACAGCGGACATCTGAATGGATGCCACTTGCATGATCTTCTCCGAAATGGTGCGAATTCTTCTCAACCGCATCATCCCACCGCACACTGTTCGAGGTGACGCGGTGCATCACTGCAGGCGCCTAATGACGTCCCCCACTCGAATGACGCCTCCCTCGAGAACCCGGGCAAAAACACCCTCGCGCGGCATGATACAGTCCCCGGCCTGGTAATAGATGGCGCATTTCTTATGACACTCTTTGCCGATCTGAGTGATCTCGACAACAGCCTTTTCACCCAATTGAAACTGAGTCCCGAGGGCTACTGTAAGCCAATCGATTCCTTCCGTGGCAATGTTTTCTGCAAAATCGCCAAAGCTAACCTCGAGTCCCTGACTGCGCGCTCGTGCAATGCTTTCAGCCGCCAGAAAGCTTACCTGCCGGTGCCATTCCCCGGCATGAGCATCCCCATCCAAACCGTGGTCCTTGATCACGACGGCATGATCTACCCGCGTCTTACGCGTTCCTTTCTTTGGGCTGAACGCAATGGATACAATTTTCATGGATCGCACACCTGAATCGTCTACAGGGGGAATCTGTGTCAGTGGTTTCCAATAAGTCTGCAAAGGTTATGGCATTCAATCGTTCATACATCGCCTGGGCGACCTCCCGCCAAAAAAGGCGGGTGATGCATCCGGCGGAACGATCACAGGCTTGCATCCATGGCTGCATCCCCCCGAGGTAGCGAGATGATTCCCAAAGACAACCCTGTTTATCAAATGGCAAAGAAAACTCTACTGGAACACTATAATATCGCGTCTGTTCCCGGGGGGTCAACAAGTTGACCCGACATTATCGTCGTTCAAAGCATGTACAAAATCACAGCAAAGATGGTATAAGGGATAATGTTATAGAGCTCTGTGCAGAAAGACCTGCGAAGATTGTTTTTATTCGGAATTAAGGTGGATTGCCATGGATTTGGATTCGGCCATAAAAGAACGTCGAAGTATCCGCAAATATATGCCCAGAGAAATCCCGCAGGAGCTGTTGCAGGAAGTCTTGGATACGGCATTGTGGGCGCCATCGGGGATGAATCGACAGGATTGGGAACTGGTTGTGGTGCAGGGGGACAACCTCGAACGACTGAAGGAAATCGTTGCAAAGTCCAAGGATTATATACTGCCGCACCTGGAAGAGCTTTTCTCGGAAAAGATCATCAAAATATCCCTGCAGGTCTTCAAGGACTTTGGCGGCGCGCCGGCCGTGGTGCTGGTCTATATACCAAAAGAGATCATTTGTCATGAAAGCGAAATGGATGAGCGAGGTCGCTTTCATCTTGAATTCAAGAGGCACAGTCGTCTTCTGAGTGCTTCCGCGCTCATCCAGAATTTGCTGTTGATTGCCCATGCCAGAGGACTCGGGACCTGCTGGATGACCGGTCCCCTGTATATGAGCCAGGAGATCAATGAATTCCTCGGGCGGCAGCAGAAAGAACTGGTTTCTCTCATAACCATTGGATATCCGGATCAATCCCCACCGGCACCGGTGAGAAAAGAACATGTGATACACTGGATCGATTGATGGTCATGAGATCTACTCTGACACCGGCGTCAAGTTTTTCGAAAAAACGATGAAGTCGACAGATCTTGATGTCCGGTCCTGCGGACTACTCCATTCAATTCCAGTGAAACAGCAGTCATGTCCCGCATGGCCCGGCCCTGTCCACGGCCTTGTTTCAGTTTGATCCTGTGGCTATTTTTATTTTGTGGTAGACGGGAAAGTCTTCTGGGGAGTTGCCTTGAGTACAGCACCACACAAGAGAGTGCCCGAAATGCAGCGGACTTACAGGGGCTTAGGTGGAGTGGAGCTGTTCTTAAACTTATGCACGAGTCAGACAGATAAGCTTTGCCGGGTACGTTTCCGAGCGATCTTGGAAGGGACCTGGAGATCAGTCTGTAGAAAATGGTGGGCGAAGCTTTAATCAGCAAAAGAATGATTCATGGCGCATGATGAGCAGCGGGTGAAGCGAATTGCGATGATAAAAAGAAATCCTGTCGGATATCTTGATAGCGCTTTAAAGACCTTGAAAACTTGTCATTGTGAACAACTTGTTGATTGCCTGTATGTTTTCGAGCGGCTGGGCAGCGGAAAAGCCGGGCAATTGCTCGGTTCAACAGAAGAAACGGCGAGCGTGCGCGATCAAATCCCCGCGGGTCTGTGGCTGAAGCATTTACCGCCAGAGGAGCGGGACAAGGTGAAATTGACGCTCAGCACATTTGGCATAAACATCAACAGGAAAAGCACCGCAGAGGTCATCGCCGAAGTTGAGGCGAAGTTGCAGGAGCTGCTCAAGGCTTGAAAAATCGGAGGTGCAGACCAGTGCGGCTGTGCCCCACAGCGATGCCGCTGCAAAAACCGGCAAAGAAGGTGTTGGGTTGCGCCGCGCGAGCCGCGCAGCTCAAACCAGTCTGAGACTGATTAGTCGGCTCGATCCCCGTGAAAAGTCTGGGTTGAGCGAAGCTGATTTCCGGGGAGTGCGAGGTATCATAACAGCAATATGAAAACACATGGCGTGACCCATATCGGACGGCGCGAGAGCAATGAGGATCGTTTTGCCGTCAAGGAGTTTGGTGACCGTAAGGTGTTATTGGTCGTCGCAGATGGAATGGGCGGGCATGCCGCCGGTGAGAAAGCTGCAGAAATTGTGTGCGCGAGCCTGCTGAAGTATGACAGCCATGCGGCTGGTCCCGAAGACGAGTTGGCCAGGCTTGCGCGCGAGGCCAACCGAAGAGTTTTGCAGCAGGTGCGGCTGGATTCCGGGCTGGAAGGCATGGGATCTACTCTGACCGCTGTGTTCGTTGATAATGGTGTGGCGTATTGGGGGAACGTGGGTGACAGTAGACTTTATTTGGCCCGTGGGGGCATCGTGGTGCAAATCACGGACGATCACACCGTTCCGGGTGTGATGCTTCGACAGGGTACTCTGGAGCGCGAAGGGGCGCGTCTTCACCCCCTGAGGCATATGCTGTTGAGCTGTATCGGCAGAGAAGAATTTCGCATGGATACCGGCCGTTTCACTCTGGATTCCGGGGATCTGTTGCTGTTGTCCACCGACGGTCTGCACGATCAGCTCACGCAGGAACAGGTGGCATCCATTGTACATGGCAAGGCCGACCTCAAATCCCGGCTGTGCGCCCTGGTAGATGCGGCACTTGCCGCCGGGGGGCGGGACAACATCACGGTGGTGGCGCTCGAGACTTAAAACTATTGCAACATTATGCTTTATCGTCACCCGGTACGTGCCGGGATTCGGGAATGGCCGAAATCCTGGATTCCGGTTTTTGGTGAAACGGTCTGTGAACGAGGTTTCCCATGTGTTGCGATAGCCAATCTTAAATTGGCCGGCTGCGTTGCGACGCCATCTCGGCCAATCGGTCTTGGGCGGCTCAATAGACCATGTGCGGAAACTCATGGATAAACCTCTTCTCGGCGTCGGCGACGCCGATCAGGACCAGGTCGTCATGTTCCCTGAGGATAATGGACGGTTCCGGGTTGATGATCAACTGCTCCCCACGCTTAACGGCAATCACACTGCAGCCGGTTTTTTCTCTTATGCGGTTTTCGCGCAACTGCTTGTTGATGAAGGAGGGACCGACAGTCGCCCGGAATATGCTCAAGCCTTCTGAAAGCATCAGCAGCTGGCCGGGTTTGAGTAGATTTATGATGGTGTTGGTGCACAGGGAAGTGAAAGACATGACGAGGTCAGCCCCCGCCCGATGCAGCGTTTCGACGTTGCGATCGAGACTGGCTCGGCTGATGATTTGTGCATCGCGTCTCAGGCGGCGGCAGTAGATGGTCAGATAGATGTTCAAATCGTCGTCATGAGTGGTGATAATGACGGCGGGGGTATCGTTGATGCCTGCTTTGAGCAGAACTTCAAGATCACCGGCGCTCCCGAGGATGAAAGTTGATCTCTTGTCGACGATGTCGCGTCTCTTTTCCACCACTCGGTAATGGATCCCTCGCTCTTCAAAGTTGTCCGCGATGGACTGGCCTACCCTCCCGCCGCCCAGAACCAGCACCGGGCCTTGGTTGAGGTGGTGCTGGTCGGCACTGCTGATCAGCCTGTCATAACGTTCGAATTGTTCCGCGGAACCGGCTAGAAGCAATACATTGGAAGCATCTATGATGGTGTCGGGATGGGGAATTTCAAGCTTTCCCCGTTCCCAAATCCCCGCAACAGTGACACCGGTGATTTCGCGCAAACGACTTTCGGCCAGTGTCTTCCCCTTGAGGCCCGTGTGCAGAGCCGGCGCCTCGGCGATCAACAGTCGATCAAACCTGCCGACAATGTTGGCCTGCATGTCATGTCCTGCGACTCTTCGAGCCAGGGATTTGCCCAACATCTTGGTGAACTGGAACACGTGGGTGCTTCCGGCCAGCTGCAAAATATCCAGCGAATCATCCAAGTCCGCATTGGTCACCGTGGTCACCTGGTCACTGAGTCCCCTGATGGTGAACAGAATATTGGTGCTTTTCATATCTTCGTTCAGGACCACCACCAAAGCAGCCTGTTGCACGTTGAGTCGCTCATAGGTTTGCGGGCTGTCCAGATCGCCCACCATCACCTTGAAACCCATGTCATGCAGCTCCAGCGCCCTGTGTAGATCTTCGATCAGGATGACGTAGGGTATGCCGAACTGTTTCAATCGATCCACCACATTCACCGTTACTGAATCGAATTGAGTAAAAATAACATGATTCCTGATATCTTTGTCCAGCGCGCGCGGTGCACGGGCTCTGTTTTGAGCTTCCAGCCAGGGGGCATAGAAAAACTGAATAAAGGTAAAGGGCAGCATGACCAGGAGAAACACGATGCCGGTAAGCAGCACTGTTATGGAAAACAGGCGGCCGAGATCCGTCGCAAAGGTTATGTCACCGAATCCAAGGGTGGACATAACAGTCAGAGTCCAATAGAAACCGGTGATCCATGAATAATCGCGCCCTTCCCATCCCATGATCAGGTGGAAAATTATCGTATACACTACGAAAAAAAAGGTGAGTACTGCGAGGAATTTGAGCAGCAGGCGCACATTACTTTGACCGAACTTGTCGCGCAACAAAGCAGCCACTTGAGAAGATATGGACTTCATCAATTTAAAAATCCCAGAAAAGTCTGTTTCAGCAAACGGTTCTTTCTGCAGATCGCCCTCCCCGTAGGGCGGCTACGGCATCCTTCCCCGGCAGCCCTCGTGTACTCCCCTGGTGAGAGGGCTTTGCTCCCTGCTTCCATGATTGCCGGGACTGGAGACTATCGCTGCAGGAGAATTCGTGAAGGCATTGAGCTTAGTCTGGACCATGAGCTGCCCGATACGCGGCCATATGCTCTGCCGCGGCGAGAAGTCTGATTCGGGGCGCTTTAATAGATGGATTCGATGCTTCCCGTTTCCTTGGTTACTCGCCATGTATCCACCGGCGACCCATTCTTTGAGGTGATTTCCACCAGGTAATGATCTCCCTCATCGGAAATCTTGCCAAGTCTCAGGTTGGGGTTCCTGGTCGCCTCGAGTTTGTCCTTAACGAGCCGCTCGGCTTCCCTTTCGGAAACAGGGCCGCTTGCCGTCTGTGAAGCCTGCTCGGGGCTCGCCCGCCAACCACCACCCTTCCACGGGCAGCGTCCTCCGGGCTGTGGCTGCTGACGTTGGAAAGCCTGTCGACTGGCTTTCCAACCGCTCCCCGCCCAGGGACAGCCGTGTCCTCCCGCTTTCCGCCCGCTGCCCTGCTGGGCCAAAACCGTCTGAGCCAGGATAAGCGCTGCGACTACCGGCAGCGCAACCATTAAAAAAGTGCTGCGCATTACAAAGCGCCCTCGGTTACTCCCTGCACGCTGCCTTTTGTCGCCACCCGGACAGCGTGTGTACAAAAGCGATCCCCTGAAAAATTCTATTCCCATGATAATACTTCTATACCGGTTTTGCATTAGAGGTTTCATTATTCGCAGGCCTTGTTGATGGGTTTCGCTTCGCTCTACCCATCAGTGACTAAACAGTCTGCAAAATTCTGGAATGCAGGATTCGATCTTCAACAAGGATACAAGGCGCCGAGTAAAAGTATCAAAAAATGTGCCCATCAGTGTACCATGCGATCTGCTTTCTGCAATCGTGAGGGGAAATGTTTCCCTAAACAGGGGCTTGTCCGGAATGCAGGATCCCTCGCAAGGGAGAGGGAGCCCTCGGACAGCCCCCTGGCACTAAAACCGGCATTTCCTTCCCTTCTCCCGCCCTTGCGGGGGAAAAGGTCCGACGCAGGGGACATCCTAAGCTGATTTCTCCCTCATCCTGAGCCTCACCCGAAAGGCAGGGAAACACGCGTGATTCCAGGCAGGGCAAGGAATCTTCAGTATAGCAATAGTACGGGTGGATCAGCGGGCATTGGTTAAAAATTATCCATTCTATTGGTAATTTTTAACCAATGGGCTAAAAAATATTGACCCATACGCTGTCTGACAAGATCGACGCGGGTTGGCATCAAATCTGGACAGCAGTGAAATATGGCTCATGCACGACGCCATAAGAGCCGCTGGCATGGAATGTGACTGAGGTTTGCAGTCTTCGCCTTGAAATCCTCGGTACAAGGGATGTGAAATGAACAGGCAAACGGATTCTTGTGCAGCACAGCCCTCCGCATGGTCGTGGCTGTCGCCCTGGATGATACTTGGCATGGCTGGTATCCTCGGGGGCATCCTCATGGTTTTGGCCCTCAAGAACGTGCATCGTGAGCGGGAATTCATGGAGCAGGCGCTGCTTTCCGAAGCGATTGTTCTGATGAATGCGCTGGAAGCGAGCAGCCGCATGAGCGGATGGGGGCAGCATCAGACCCAGTTTTTGCTGGAGCAGACCGCCCAACAGCCGGGAGTCCTGTACGTGGCTTTAGTGGCCGCTAACGGGCAGGTGATTGCCGACAGCAATCCCGACCGGGTGGGCATGGCCATGCCCTTTCAATCACCCCAGCCCGGCGAAGTTTTGCACCGTTTTTGGCAGCAAACCGCGGGCAAATCCTTTGACGTCATTCGTTCCTTCAAACCCCGCCCAGGGCGTCGCACCTCCCGCCATGGGCCAGCGCCGGAAGATGATCTGTTCATTGTGGTGGGGCTCGATCCCGCGCCTTTCGAAGAGGCTGTGCGGCAGGACCTGCACCAGACCATTCTGCTTTTTTCCATCATGTTTTTGGTGGGGGCGGGCGGTTTCATTTCTCTGGTATGGGCCTCCCATTATCGGCAGGCAAAACGTTCTTTGAGGGATGCTCAAGCATTCACGGCAACCATCATCAATCAAATGCCGGTGGGCATGATAGCAACCGATGAGCGTGGTCGGATTCAACAGATCAACAACGCAGCGAAAGCCATACTCAGGCTTCCCGGGGATTCTTTGGGAAGCCTTCAGGATTTGCCGGGTCTTGCCCCTGTCGTGCGTGAACTGGAAAGCGAAGAAACCGTGCTGGAAGAAGAGATCCAATGTGAGCTGGACGGCAACGTGTGCGTTCCGTTACTGGTCAACGCAGCGGTGATCCGTGATGGGGAGCGACATGTGGTGGGCCATGTCTTCCTGTTCACAGACATGACGGGTATCAAGCAGCTGGAACAGCAGTTGCGCAGGAGCGAACGGCTCGCTTCACTGGGCAAGCTGGCAGCCGGGGTGGCCCATGAAATCCGCAATCCACTGGGATCCATTAAGGGTTTCGCCACCATTCTGGCCGGCCGTTCGCAACAGGATGAACGCAGCCAGGAGATCACCCGGGTGATGAAGGATGAAGTGGATCGATTGAATCGGGTCGTTACGGAGCTCCTGGAGTTTGCCCGCCCCACTGAAATAACTAAGCGGCTCTATCCTTGCAGACATCTCCTGCAACACACTCTTGAGCTCATCAGAAGTGATGCGGCGCATCATTCGGTGGAGATTGACTGGCGCGTGGTGCCCGACGACCTTGAAGCGGCTGTCGATCTGGACAGGTTTTCGCAAGTTCTTTTGAATCTTTACCTGAATGCCCTCCATGCCATGGAGCATGGGGGTGTTCTTCAAATCGCCGTTTACCGCGAAGCTGACGCGGTGGTATTTAGGGTGGAAGATACCGGCGCGGGCATTGCGGCGGAAGATTTGCCGCATATTTTCGATCCCTATTTCACCACCAAGGCTAAGGGTGTCGGGCTTGGCCTGGCAAATGCGCACAAGATCGTCGAGGCGCACGGAGGAACGATTACCGTGTCGAGCAATGCGGGCGAAGGTGCGGCCTTCATTGTTCGGCTTCCCTTCTGATCTGTGCTTGCAGCTGGCTAAAGATACTGGAAGCCTTGCCTATCGAGCAACTGTGATCTCCAGGCAAGGCAGGAGGATTGGACAGGATTTCCCATGGCAAATAAGACTCTCCCGCTGGTGCTCGTTGCGGATGATGACGGAGCACATCGTCTGATGTTGAGGACTCTGCTTAAGGATTGGGGCTATGCTGTTGAAGAGGCACCGGATGGCCGGAGGGCGGTGGATTTTGTCCGGCTGAGGCCGGTGGACCTGATCTTGATGGATATGCGCATGCCGGTTCTGGACGGTCTCGAGGCAACCCGTCAGATTCATCAATTCAATCCGGCCATCCCCATCATCATCATCACCGCCTATTCGTCTATCCCAACCGCTGTGGAAGCGCTTAAATCCGGTGCCTTCGATTACCTCACCAAGCCCCTCGATTTTGATGCCGCCAGGGTCGTGATTGACAGGGCCCTCAAACATGTTCGACTTGAACAGGAAAATGAAGGACTTCGGCAGCAGCTTGCACGCCTACAGGTGTCCCGGCTTGTCGGCAACAGTCCGAGCATGCAGGGCCTCTTGGAAATGGTTGCCCTGGTGGCTCCCACTGAAGCCACCGTGCTGATCACGGGTGAGAGCGGTACCGGAAAAGGGCTGGTGGCGAGAGCCCTGCATGCCAACAGCGGCCGCAGGGAAAAACCCCTGATAGAAGTCAATTGCGCTGCCATTCCGGAGAATTTGATGGAATCGGAATTGTTCGGCCACGAGAGGGGCGCCTTTACCGGAGCCGACCGCAGACGTTCCGGGCGCTTTGCCCTGGCGGACGGCGGTACCATTTTTCTCGATGAAGTGGGGGATTTGCCCTTGCTGATGCAGGTAAAGTTGCTGCGAGTGCTGCAGGAGGGAGACATTCAGCGCGTTGGAAGCGATTCGGCTATACCTGTTGATGTCAGGGTGGTTGCCGCGACCAATCGAGATCTCGAACAGATGGTTAAGGATGGAACTTTTCGCGAGGACCTCTACTACCGGCTCAATGTGGTGAGAATCAATGTCCCTCCCTTGTATGAAAGGAAGGAGGATATTCCACTGCTGGCCGAATATTTCCGGCAGCGATTTGCTGAAAAAAACCGCAAAACCGTGCGCGGAATCACACCCCGGGCTATGGATCTTTTGGTCAAGCACATGTGGCCGGGTAATGTCAGGGAGCTTGAAAATGCCATGGAAAGGGCAATCATCCTGGTGCAGGGAGACTACATTTCCGAGAGGGAATTGCCCGCGCCCATCCGAGAACCGGCGGCCGAGTATGGTGGAGAGGAACTAGACGAGAAGGAACCCTTTGCACTGAATGCGGACTGGACACTGGCTGAAGTGGAAAAGCAGATGATTATGAAAATGCTGGACGAGACCGGAGGCAACAAGAGTGAAGCAGCGCGCCGTCTGGGCATAACCCGGCGGACTCTCAAGCTGAAGCTGAAAAAGTATGGAGAGCAGGGTCAAAGGTAGAGGGTGGGGGATCTTGTCGCTGGCGCCTTTGTGCCGGCGGTATGCCGGCGTCGATGAATTACTTCGGAGGAGTTTGCTGGTGCCGCAGCAAGCGGGCGGAGTTGGCCAGGATTCCCAGGTCCGGCAGCGATTGAGCGGCTGCGGCAAGGATGGGCGGCAAAAACCCCAGGGCGGCGAGCGTCAAACCGACAACATTGTAGATTCCCGTAAAAACCAGGTTTGATTTGACCACGGACATGGTGCGGCGAGCAGTCAGGAATGCTTCCGGAATGAGCCCCCAGTCTTCGCGCATCAGGGCGATGTGGGATGCCTCGATGGCGATGTCCGTCCCGGCGGCTCCCATGGCAATGCCGACATCCGCCTGTGCTAATGCCGGCGCATCGTTCACCCCGTCCCCGACCATCACTACAACACGCCCCAGCGCCTGATATTCTTTGACTGCGGCAATCTTAAGTTCGGGCAGGAGGTTGGCTCGATAAGCCACTCCAATCTGCCGCGCAAGGGCCGCTGCAGCCTGCTCATGGTCACCGGTCAGCAGCTCGATGTCACGCATGCCGAGAGCGCGCATCCTGTGAATGGCTGTCGGAACTTCCTCGCGCAAGGTATCTGCAGCGGCCAGGACTCCAACCAGGCGGCCGTCACGTTCAACATACAGGAGGGTCTTGCCCAGTGCTTCCAAGTGTTGTGCGGGTGGCACCGGATCTGTCAATGAAAGCATTTGCCGGCTTCCCACGACAACCTGTGCTCCTTCGACGGTGGCGCGAACACCCTTGCCGGGAACTGCTGCAAACTTGGAGGCTTCAAAAAGCCTGAGGTTTCGCGCTCTCGCAGCAGCGACCAGTGCTTGGGCCAATGGATGTTCGGAATAGCGCTCGACGGAAGCGGCCAAAGCAAGGATTGCATCCGCTGACAGGTGACCGCAGGGCACAATGTCGGTGATCTCTGGGCGTCCGAGGGTGAGCGTTCCGGTTTTGTCGATCAACAAAACATCGGCCTTTGCCAAAGATTCAATGTACTTGCCTCCTTTTATCAGGAGTCCTCGTTTGGCACTGGCGCCCACCGACGCAAGCATGGCAATTGGGGTGGCGAGCGCGATGGAACACGAACAGGCGACAACCAAAACCGCCGCAACCGACAGCGGATCACGCCTGAGGATAAAGGTGAGCAGAGCTATGGCCGCCACTATGGGTAAAAAGTAGCCACTGAATTTGTCTGCAAAACGCTGTACGACGGCTCGGTTGGCTTCCGCCTGCTCCACCATTCGCACCACCCGTCCAAAGGCAGAGTCGGCCCCGATGCGGGTGGGCCGGATTTTCAGACTCCCCAGCTGCACAATGGTGGCCGCATAGACATGGGAACCGGCGGTCGCTTCCGCCGGCATGGATTCACCGGTGATGGCCGCCTGATCGATGGTTCCGTGCCCCTCCAGCACAGTTCCATCGACGGGTATTTTTTCCCCCGGCCGGACAATCACCAGGTCTTCCGGAGTGACGGCATCCATGGCGACTTCCTGCTCGCTTCCGCCTCTTTCAACCCTGGCGGTCTGCGGCGCCATTTGCATCAGGTCGTTGACGGCTGTACGAGCACTCTCGGTGGTGAAGCTCTCGGCGTAATCGCCAACCCGCATGAAGAATACGATCACTGCAGCAGTCGTCCATTCTCCAACGACCAGTGCAGCCAGCAATCCCATGGTCATCAGGGTGTGAGGTGTGGCCCGCCCCCTGAGCGCGCTATGCAAGACGTTTTTCAGAACCGGCCAGCCGGTCAGAAGAACAATCGTCACGCCAAGCCAGAAAGGAACCAGTGAAGTGATTCGCCTGAAAAGACCGAGCCATTCTCCGAGCACAACGACGCATAGCACGGCCCCGAAAACAAGGGCAAGGAGCCCCAGGATCCGCCGTGAATAATTCTGGATGCCGCGTTTATCCTGGTTTTCTCCAAGGGGCCCGGTCGTATTATAACCGGCCCGCTTCAGGGCCATGCGTATGGCCGCAGGATCGGTAAGCGCCGGGTCGTATTGGACGACGGCTTTCCGCGAGCCCACAAAAAGCTTGGCGGACCTTACGCCGTGCAGCTGTTCGATGGCCTGCCGAACATGCCGTGCACATTCGGAGCAATCGAGGCCCGAAATGTTGGTTTCAAAAGTCTCAAGATCAGCCAATAGAGCCTCGCACCTTTCTATGCGGCAGCTGTCCAAAACCCCACAATTCCTCTATCGCAGCTTGCCCGAGGATCCCTCTTCCTTGATGGTGGCGAATATACCATTTGCGAACAGTCTCCTGGAGAGACCGGAGTCTGGAACAGGCACTACCTGGGAACAAAATATTCGATGCCGGGGAGTTCCTTTGCCGCTTTTGTCCTGGTCGGAGTTCTCCGACCGGATTGCGCCGATTTTTCAGCATGGCACTGGCGTTCTCTTTCCACGGCCGTCCAGTTGGTCAGCTTGATCACGTTGCCGTCCGGATGGTCCAGGTTCCCTTCCACGGCATGCTGGAGTATCATGCTGATGCTGTCTTTGTTGCTGTTCTTGAAGGACCATTTCCAGGCGATGAAATGATGAAAAGCATCACCTCGCCACTCGCTGGGCCGCCCGAATTTCTTCTTGAAGGCGTTCAACAGACTTTCGTAGAATTGTTTGGAAGAATCGGCATACTTCATTTTGATTCTTACGATTTCCCCCGGTTCGGTGCAGGTTCCATAAACCACGGTTCCTTTCTCGTAGCCGAGCGCGGGTTTGGTACTGACTTCGGTGAGGAACCTCATGTCAGCGACCGGAATCGCGGTTTCCTGGTCAATAAGGTCCTGGTACTGGCTGATGTCTGCGCCTAACCTGAAGCCGGCCACTTCGGTGGGATTTGGTGCGGCTTTTGCCTCAGGAATGCTACCCATTGCAAAGCAGAAAACAATCACCGCCAAAGATGAAAATGTGCGCATCGATTTCCTCCTTTTGCTGGAGTTAGTTTTGCGGAGCCATGGCTCATACCCGGGACAGGTTTGCAACTGTATCAAATTGTATTCTAAAACGATGTTCGGAAGAACACCTATGAAAAAAATATTCACTCAGGACTTCCGAAAGCCACCATTTCTGTTAGCGCTCCTCCTCGATGCCATAGTCGTGCAGCTTCTTCCTGAGAGTCGGACGGCTCACCCCAAGTATTCTGCACGCTTCCCCATAGTTACCGGTGGTATGTTGCAGCAAATAGCGAGCGGGTTCTGTCGATCGCGACGACGGATCAATTCAATACGTCGTTTTGGGGGGAATTGCCAAAGCCGATCAAAAGAAAGCCATTCCAGCACCCATCCAGCGTTATCCGTGGGAAGCTTTCGACCAGGTCGGATTCCGTTGTGCGCTGGATATCGAGGTGGAGTGATCTCCTTCCGTCCAACCGGTCAAGCGTTTTATTGAGCTGTATCGAATGTCAATCCCTGCAGGGTTCCGCGGTGGGTCTCGGGGTATGAGCCTTCAGAAGTGAAAATATTTTACAGGCCGATGAAAGTTTCTTTCAATTTCTTCTTCCGATCAGTCCAAAACGCTCATAACAACAGCCAAATCAGGTTGGCATAAGTATTGCTTAACCAACAAATGTAAAATGCCCGAAGGAATCTCTTGTAAGCCTTCAGTCGGCCTGGCAAGAGAAGCTTTACAACCCTTAGCCAATAGAATCAAAGTTGGCAAGGCGAGACCTCAAAGGGTGGTTTACGATGGAGAGGGATCTATATGCTCCCTTTTTGAGGGATATGATCCTTGCCCTGACCATTCCCGAACAACCATCAAACAGGAGGCCGATCATGGCAAACGAAAAGACTAAGGGGCGCGAATCTGACCGGGGAATTTTTGACCGAGACGACGACTCGTCCATCCCGGGCAAAGACGGGATGAGTGCCGCTACGGCTAAAGCCGTCATTGACCGCGATCTTCGGCAAAAGATTATGCAGGATTACGATCTTGTTGAGCTGGAAAATAAGGGCCGTTACTATGCTGCTAAGGCATATAGCAAAGACGGCTGTTGGCTCAATGAACTTCTGATCGACAAGCAAACAGGCAGCATCAGTGTGGTGAGCCGAATCGAAATGCACCGAGATGGAAACGCTTGAGCACCTTCTGCGAGATACTGACTGTGATGAAGGTGATTGCAGCAGGAAAGGAAAACACTATGAAAACAAAGATTATTGTCCTCGCGATACTGGTGATCGTTTTTTCCTTCACATCCAACATCCCGGCGCAGCAAACCGACCCTGACGCGCATCAGGCGGAATCGAGTGAGAGGTCTGGTCATGCACAGCACCATGCGGTGGTGGAAGAGAACATCGGGCAGGACGAATCGGCTGATATGATGTCAGAGCACGGCTGCATGATGTCCATGATGCAGAAAATGGATCAGGAACTGGCGAGCAGAGTTGCTGCCATGAACTCGGCAACCGGCGACAGAGAACAAATCGAGGCTATGAAGGCGGTCATCAATGAGTTGGTGTCGCAGCGCAAACGAATGCACCAGAAAATGATGGGTATGCAGGGTAAAATGTGCAAAATGATGGGTCGAATGAAAGCCCGCAACAGGGGGGAGAAACCTGTCACACTGAGAATGGGCCAAAAGGAAGATGGCAAAGACAAGAACATGATCATAATCATTCAGGAGTAACCTCATTTCTAAAGCACGACAGCGAACCAAGGGTGATGCGATTCGCAGGAAGATTGGAGCTGACTGGGACGAGCAGGGTGCTTATGGTAACTATGGTGGTGTATTTTGCGAGGAGGCGGGACAATGAAACGAGCGGCCCAATGGTGGTTGCTGATGCTGGTCGCAGCGGGCGGTTGGAACTGCACAGCCGGTCCATCCGAGAAGCTGCGGTGGGATAAGCCCTATATTGAGACCGGCGCAATGGCCTCCACAGTCCAAAGAGAGGAAGTGCTTCCGCAACTGCACGATCAGTCTGGTCTCAGTGATTACCTGACATATGCCGCACTGAACAATCCCGGGCTCAAAGCGGCGTTCTTGCGCTGGCGTGCGGCCTTGGAGAAAATTCCCCAGGTGACTGCGCTTCCCGATCCTCGTTTCACTTATGGTTACTACATTCAGTCTGTGGAAACCCGAGTGGGACCTCAGAATAACCGGTTTGGGCTGCTGCAGACTTTCCCCTGGTTCGGTAAGCTCGAATTGCAGGGCGGTGCCGCCGCCGAGGCCGCTCGCTCGGAAAAGGAGCGCTATGAAGCTGCCAAACTAAAACTTTTCTACCAGGTTAAAGAGGCTTATTTTGAATATTACTATCTCGCTCGGGCCATCCTGGTGACCGAGGAAAATCTTGGACTGATGCAACAGTTGGAGAGTGTCGCACGGACTCAGTATGCCGCGGGCTTCACACCTTACTCCAATGTGATGAGAGCCCAGGTGGAGCTCGGCAAACTTGAAGACCGGGTCAAGACCCTCGAAGATCTCCGTGAACCCATTGTGGCAAAACTGAATGCCGCCCTCAACAGGCCTGCCGATGCGCCCCTCCCCTGGCCGCGAGAGGTTCACGAAGAGGCCGTCAAGGTGGATCAGGAGCAGCTGATGGCCTGGCTGAGAGAGAACAATCCGGATCTCAAAGCAGTTGGTTTTTTGGCCGAGAAGGAAAAGAAGAACATCGATCTTGCCAGGAAGAACTTTTTCCCCGACATAACCCTTGGCGTTGAGGCTATCGATACCGGCCAGGCATTGAATCCTGCAACGACGCCGGACAGTGGCAAGGACGCGGTGGTAGCCTCCCTTTCCCTCAACCTTCCCATATGGTGGGAAAAGTACAGCGCCGGTGAACGGGAGGCCCTGGCGCGCTACGAAGCTTTCATGGGTGAGCGCAGTGACCAGGAAAATCGACTGGCCGCCGACTTGAAGCTGGCTGTTTACAAGTATCGCGATGCTGAAAGGAAGATCAATCTCTATCGGGACACACTAATTCCCAAGGCCGTCCAGTCGGTCGAAGTTTCGCTGCAGACTTTTGAAACCGGCTTGGGGAGCTTCCTGGATTTGATTGATTCCATAAGGACCCTTCTGGAATTTCAGCTCGCTTTCGAGAGGGCCTTTGCCGACCAGGTCCAGAGGTTGGCTGAAATCGAAATGATTGTGGCAAGAGAGCTCCCGCGAACAACTGACGGTGAGCAGGAGAATAATGCCGGCAGCAGGGTGGGAGAGTACCAACAGCAGCAGGAAAGTGAGTGAGAAAGGAGCACCCCGGTCATGAAAAGATGGATTGCTTTAAGTCTTTTGCTTTTGTTCACGGTAGCCTTTGCAGTCAATCCCGTCCTGGCGTTGCAGAAGGCCGCTGAAGGAGAGCCACAGACGATCTGCCCGGTTATGGGAGGAGCGATAGACAAGAACGTATACGTCGATTACCAGGGCAAACGAGTGTACTTCTGCTGTGAGAGCTGCAAAGAGCAGTTTATGCAGGAACCTGAAAAGTACATGGAAAAACTGGAAGCTCAGGGCGTGACACTGGAAAAGAGTCCCGTTCAGTAGTTCCTGCTCCCACGCTTTGCGTGGGAACAGGATTGACTGGCTGTGCCAGGTGCGTAACGGATGAGAATGATGGGCGATGTGCAAAGGTTTATCTTGGCGTGGGCATATGTTGCTCTGCTTGCAGTAATCTGCTTTTCCGCTTCGACAACCGGGGCGCAGCATGAACATGGTGAGTCCCGGGTGGTGCGGCCCGGCGGTCCGATGGATGAACAGGTGCAGGCCTACACCTGTTCGATGCATCCTCAGATCCAGCTGCCCAATCCGGGCAAGTGCCCTATTTGCGGGATGGATCTCATCCAGGTGAAAACCGAACCGAGACGGGATACAGGGACGGTTCAGAGCATGCGCGAGCTGACCCTTTCCCCTTATGCCGAAGAGCTTGCGCAGGTTCGCACTCAGGTGGTTGAGCGCAAATTCGTCCAGGCTGAAGTGCGCATGGTGGGCTTCGTCAACTATGACGAAACGCGCCGGGCCTACATTACCGCCTGGGTGCCCGGGCGCATTGATCGCCTTTATGTGGACTTTACCGGCACCATGGTGCGCAAGGGCGAACCGATGGTCTACCTGTACAGCCCGCAGCTGCTCTCTGCCCAGCAGGAGCTGCTGCAATCCGTTCGAGCCGCCGGCGACCTCAAACAGAGCCGGCTCATGGTCATGCGAGAGACCGCACAGTCCACCGTGACGGCGGCAAAGGACAAGCTGCGCCTGTGGGGGCTGATGCCGCAGCAGATCGAGGAGATCATAAGGCGTGGGAAACCTTCAGACCATACCACCATCATGGCACCCATAAGCGGGGTGGTGACTCACAAAAACGGCATTGAAGGCATGTATGTGCAAACCGGGACCCAGATCTATACGGTCGCCGATCTTTCCGTGGTTTGGATTGAACTGGAAGCGTATGAATCCGATCTCGCCTGGATCCGGCTCGGGCAGGAAGTGGAATTCGAAGTCAAAACCTATCCCGGTGAAATCTTTAAGGGTGAAGTCGCCTTCATTGACCCCTTTCTTAATGAAAAGACCCGCACGGTGAAGGTTCGCCTCAATGCCCCCAACCCGGATGGCAGATTGAAACCGGATATGTTCGTTCATGCGGTCCTGCGCGCTACTCTAAGCGAAGGCAATCGAGTGGTTGTCGGACCGACCGCAGGTGAGAAGCCTCCCCTGGTGATCCCCGCCGAAGCTCCGCTCATAACCGGAAAACGAGCCGTTGTGTATTGCGCGGTGCCGGACCAGCCCGGCACTTTTGTCGGGCGTGAAATTGTTCTGGGTCCCCGGGCCGGCGATCACTATCTGGTCCGGGCCGGCTTGCAGGAAGGCGACCTGGTCGTGACGGCGGGCAATTTTATGATCGACAGCTCTCTCCAGATTCAGGCCAAACCCAGCATGATGACTCCACAGGGGGGTGGGGGAGGAGTGACGCATGAACACGGCGGACATGGGGCAGCGCCTGCCAAGGCGCCCGGAACTCCGAGTCGCGTGCGGGAGATTCCCGTACAATTCAAACAGGATCTGATGCCTGTTGCGGCCGCTTATAAGGCGCTTGCCGAAGCGATGGGCGCGGCGGAGCTGGAGAGCATGCGAAAGGAATTCAGGGCCTTCAGGAAATCCCTCATGCAGGTGGATGGGAGCGTGCTGTCAGGTCATCCGCTCATGGTCTGGCTGGAATTGGTGATGCGGTTGGAAAACGATGCGGTGGTCGGCAGCGAAACCGTGAGCATGAGGGAAGCCGGGCGCGTTTTCGATGAACTGAGCCAAAACTTTGAACGACTGAACCAGCAGTTCCGGCTGGAGCCTGCGGGTTATCAGGCGGAGACTACCGCCGTCCCATTGGCAAAGGTTCCACAAGCTTTCCAGACGCAGATCGGGGAAACCCTCAAGGCATACCTCGCTGTGCACGACGCTCTGGCCGAGGATCACTTCGAGCAGGCGCAACAGGCCATGAGGTTTCTAGCGGACGTGGTGGGTGCGATCGATATGAATCTTTTGGAGGGCGAAGCGCATGCCACCTGGATGAAGTTCTTTTCCAACCTGCAGGCGGCTCTCACCCAATTGCATGAAGCCGAAGATTTGGAGACATTTAGAAAGTGTTTTGCTCTGGTTTCAGAGGCTTTGGCGCTGATGGTCGAGACTTTCGGCATTTACCCGCCACAGCCGGTTTACAAAATGCGGTGCCCGATGGCCTTTGATAACCAGGGGGCTGTCTGGCTGCAGAAGGAAAAAGATGTCCGCAATCCGTACTTTGGTGAGGCCATGCCCAGCTGTGGAGAAGTGATCGGAACGTATCTGTCAGAGCCTCAGGGTGGTCAGGAGGTTCATCAGCATGAATGATGCTCCCGACAATACGCCGCAATCACCGTCCCAAGGGGGCCTGATAGGGCGTGTCATCCGCTTCTGCCTGGAGATGAAAATTGTCGTTTTTCTCATGATTATCTTTTTTGTCGCCTGGGGCATCATGGTCGCTCCCTTTGACTGGGAATTCGAACGGCTCCCGCGCAATCCGGTGCCGGTGGACGCCATTCCGGATATTGGAGAAAATCAGCAGATTGTTTTCACCGAATGGATGGGCCGTTCACCTCAGGACGTCGAGGACCAGATCACCTATCCTCTGACGGTTGCGCTGCTGGGCGTGCCCGGCGTGAAGACCGTGCGCAGCTATTCATTCTTTGGCTTCTCCACGATTTACATAATCTTCAAGGAAGACATCGAGTTTTATTGGTCGCGCTCGCGCGTGCTGGAAAAACTGAACAGCCTGCCCGCCGGAACGCTGCCTGCGGATGTGCAGCCGGCTTTGGGGCCTGATGCCACCCCGCTCGGGCAGATCTTCTGGTACACCCTGGAAGGACGGGATGCGGATGGAAATCCGACCGGCGGCTGGGGCCTGAACACGTTGCGAACGGTGCAGGACTGGTATGTTCGCTATGCATTGCTGTCCGCCGAAGGGGTCAGCGAGGTCGCCTCCATCGGCGGGTTTGTTCAAGAGTATCAAATTGATGTCGATCCCGATGCCATGAGGGCCTATGGAGTCGGCCTGGATGAGGTCTTCGGGGCGGTAAAAATGTCCAACATCGATGTGGGAGCCCGCACCATCGAAGTCAATAATGTCGAGTACGTCATTCGCGGGCTCGGTTTTATCAAAGACATTAAAGACATTGAAGAGAGCGTCATCAAACAGAGGGACAACGTGCCGGTGAGCATCAAGGATGTGGCGCACGTGTCGCTCGGAC